>Ga0302303_10000318_pt1 | contig 43258 bp, 43 predicted proteins | sample III_Palsa_E2_1_FD_194542 | JGI IMG/M metagenome (GOLD analysis project Ga0302303, IMG submission 194542) | Peat permafrost microbial communities from Stordalen Mire near Abisko, Sweden - III_Palsa_E2_1 | ecosystem: Environmental > Terrestrial > Soil > Palsa > Peat permafrost | place: Sweden...
TAAGAAATACGATAACGAGCCGGTTACCGAAGTGCATATTGTTGGCGGTGTGTTACCGCAGTACGATGTTGCTTTTTACTCGGAACTGTTCACCAAAATAAAACAACATAGGCCCGAACTACATGTTAAGGCATTAACCCCGGTTGAGTATCATTACATATTTAAAAAAGCTAAAATTGATTACGCCACAGGCATGCGCCTAATGATGGATGCAGGTTTGGAATCGATACCCGGTGGTGGTGCTGAGATATTTCATCCGGAGGTTAGGGATCTGATATCAAAAGATAAATGTAATGCCGACCAATGGCTGGCTATACACGAGGAGTGGCATAAAATAGGCGGCAGGTCAAACGCTACCATGCTTTACGGTCATATTGAAAAATACTGGCATAGGATAGACCACATGGACCGCCTGCGTACATTACAGGATAAAACCGGTGGCTTCCAAACCTTTATCCCGTTGAAATTCAGGAACCAGGATAACCAGATGTCGCATGTGCCGGAATCAACAGTAGTTGAGGATCTGCGGAATTATGCTATAGCGCGCATATACCTGGATAACTTTGATCATATAAAAGCTTATTGGGCGATGATCAGCCGTACTACAGCGCAATTGTCGCTAAATTTTGGTGTGGATGATATTGACGGTACGCTGGATGACACCACCAAAATTTACTCGATGGCAGGGGCAGAGGAGCAAAAACCGGGTATGAGCACTAAAGAGCTGGTACAATTGATAAAAACGGTAGGCCGCCACCCGATTGAGCGCGATACTTTATACAATGTGGTTACAGATTATAATGATTTCGAGTTTCCGGAAGAAGTAAAACCTTCTTTTTACAAGCTGCCGGTTATAAATTAGTTCATTGGCTCATTAGTTCATTGGTGCAAAGTTTGTTGTGCAAGATGAAATATATGATGGGTGAAGTTTTTAAATTAAACAAATCAATTATTCAATATACATACTTATGATTCATAGCGCATTGAAGGCAATTTGCTTATTGAAGCTAACCAATGAACTAATGAACCAGTGAACCAATGAACAAAATAAAAGAACTATACATCGTCCGCCATGGGCAAACAGAGTTAAATAAACTGGGCATTGTGCAGGGGCGGGGGATGAATACCGATCTGAACGACGAGGGCCGCAAACAGGCCGGGATGTTTTTTAACGCTTATAAAGATGTGCCATTTGATAAGATCTACATCTCGAGCCTGAAGCGCACACAGCAAAGCATACAGCAATTTATTGACCTGGGCATCCCTTATGAAAAACTGGATGGCTTGGATGAGCTGGCCTGGGGAGTTTTGGAAGGACAGCCCAGTACACCCGAAACCAAATCGATGTTTTTAAAACTGGTACGTGATTGGGTTGCCGGAAAGCTGGACAGCAAGTTTGAAGGCGGTGAAAGCCCCAACGATGTAATGCAGCGGCAAAAGGTTGCGCTTGAAATTATAATGGCTCACCCCGAAGAAAAAACCGTACTGATATGCATGCATGGCAGGGCGCTGCGCCTGTTGCTGTGCCTGCTTACAGAACAACCGCTTACCGAAATGGAGAGCTTTCCGCATCAAAACCTGGTTTTATATAAAGTAATATACGATGGCCAAAAATTCGAAACAGCTGAGTTTAACAACGCCATGCATTTAAAAGGTTAGTATCAAGTAGATAGTATCAAGTATCAAGACAAAAAACATTTAGTATAATCATCAGAATAAAAGATGCATAATTTTAAAAGAACTAAAGGTTTGGAGGGCTGGTATTGATATATGTAAAATTGTATTTGAACTAACAAGGGATTTCCCTAAAGAAGAAAAATTTAGCCTTACATCTCAAATTACAAGATCGGCAGTATCGATACCATCTAATATAGCCGAAGGCTGCGGTAGAAAATCTAATAAAGAATTTCATCAGTTTCTTAATATTGCATTAGGTTCTTCATTTGAACTTGAAACACAAATAATTATCGCTAAAGAATTTAACTACATAACCACTGAAAAGGCAGAAGATATTTGCTCATCGATCATTGAAATACAGAAGATGATTATTGGTTTGCAAAAAAGTCTTGCTACTTGATACTATCTACTTGATACTAAAAATGAAAATAAAAATTTCTGCCGTTAGCTATACTAACACCAAACCATTTATATACGGCATACAGCACTCCGATCTGCTTGATAAAATTGAACTTAGCTTGGATAACCCCACCGATTGCGCGCAAAAGCTGATTGATAATGTGGTTGATATCGGCCTTATCCCCGTGGCAGCTACTTTAAGTATGCCGCATTGGGAAATTGTGGCTGATTATTGCATAGGCGCGGTTGGCCCGGTAAATTCGGTGTTCATTTTCAGTAATTGCGATATTACGCAGGTGAAGAAGTTACAGCTTGATCCGCAATCGCGCTCATCAAATAACCTGGCGCGGGTTCTCCTTAAAAATTTCTGGGGGATCTCGCCTGAACTTATTGTTGATGCGCCTGATTACGCACAATCTACCGATGCTGAAACGGCCTTTGTACAAATAGGCGACCGTACCTTTGGCAAAACCGATAAATATCCTTTTGTATATGATCTGGCAGGGGAATGGCAAAAATTTACAGGCTTGCCTTTTTGTTTTGCCGCCTGGATAGCTAATAAACCCATCCCTCAGGAATTTGTTACGGAGTTTAACAAGGCGCTTAAGTTTGGGTTGGATCATCGTACGGAGCTTTTGAAAGAGCTGCCCGCCAGAGACGATTTTGACCTGGAGGACTACCTGATGCATAAGCTTGATTTTGAGCTTACAGAAAAGAAAAAAGAGGCCTTGTATTTGTTTTTGAGTTACGTAAAGCATTTAAAACCGCTCGTTTAGCGGGTTGTTGACGACTTAACCTCTCCTCGCAATAACGTTATTTAGTGTCAATTAAACTAAATGCCAACTAATTAATCAAATAGGTGTTTAAAACATTGTATTTGTTGTAATCAGGCATGAAGGATTTCTATTATATTCTGGGGACGGATGTAAATTGCACTTTGATCGAGATAAAAGAGGCATATAGAAAACTGTCGAAAAAATTTCATCCTGATCTGAACCCAAACGATAAATACTTTGAAAGCCGTTTTAGGGAAATTCAGGAGGCCTATGAAACCTTAAGCAACCCTATTAGGCGCAAACAATACGATAGGGATCTAAACAATTTTAAATCGCGCCAAAATACCCGTAAACCCCCTGGTGAACCTTATCAGCCACGGCCCTCTACCAATCAAAAATCTGCAACCCGGGGTATTGATATCGGGTTTACCATTGTTTTAATTTTAATTACCCTTGTTTTTGGTAGCTACGTTTTAAAAGCAATTAGTAATTCAACACCTGCCAAGGTTTACACAGCGCCGGTTATTACTACAGCTTCTTTTAATTTGCCAAAACATCATAAAAAAAAGCATAATTTAAAAATCAAAAATATTAGCATAACCGATACCCCGAAGGCTCATTTACCTATTGCAAACATCCGCCAAATTAAACCTGCACCGCCCGATACCAATAAAAAACCGGATAGCAGGAAAAACTCTTTATATACAACCATCATCAGGTCAAACATAACAGGGGTAACTTATATGCGTAAGCTTGATAATTATAGTTCGGCTGTTATTCAGGTGATCCCAACCAATTCGCAGGTGGCTGTATTAGAAAAGGGCAACTATTATTATAAAGTGCTTTATAATAACGATACCGGGTATGTCCCAAAATGGACGCTGAAGACAAAATAAGCAGTTTGAAAATCCATCTGTAGCTACTTTATTGGGGATTTATTTACTCATAAGTTTTATTTGGGGATGTTTCAAAACCCGCATTTACGAGTAATTCATTCAAAAAACTGGTTTTACAGGCAAATTCATCAGGATTTACACCCATAGCTTGCTTATATTTAAGCGGTATAAAATTTGCGGACAGTATTATGTAATACTTAAGCGCAACAATATTAATTTTAATGAAACTTAAACAGTTTATGCAAAAATTGAATAGATTAATGATGATCGCCCTGATCGCGTTAATTACTTTGCTATTTACCAACAGCGTTTTCGCCCAAAAAAAAGCAGCCGATGATAATGATAACAGCGCTAACGAAGTAAGTACCATACTAACACCGCACAATAAAGATGCGCTGTTCAGCAGTGATGCTGTTTATACGTTTAGCGTTAAAAATACTTTTGATAATGCCGAATCGGGTAGAATATCCTATGTAGTTACAGATCAGTTTAACAAACAATACCTGGTTGACTCTATACACGTAAAAATAGGTAAAAACAGCACTGCAAATTATGATTTTAAGATACCTAACCTGAAAACGGGTTTTTATAAGGTCAGCTTCATGATAAATGTTTCTGATTATGATGATACCACCCGCCGTGTGTTTGGCATACGTGCCGACGAGATCAGGTCGACACACGCCAAGCCTGCTGATTTCAACGAGTTTTGGGATAACTCAAAAAAGGAACTGGCTGCCGTAAAACCGGAATTTAAAATGACCGAAAAACCGGAGTTGGAGAAACTGAACCAAAAGGTATACCTGATACAAATGCAATCATTGGGCAACCTAACCATACAAGGCTGGATGGTTTTGCCCGCCCGCCAACCCAACCATAAAAAATTCCCGGTATTGGTAATATTACCCGGCTACCAGGCAACAACGCAGCCGCTTATAGGCGATAACGACGATATGGCCTTTATAAGTGTTGATGTGCGCGGACAAGGGCTCAACCGTGCTGTGATGAATATGAGAAGAGAGGATTACATCACCAACCATATAGAAGATAAAAACAAATATTATTTGCGCGGGGTTATTATGGATTGCGTACGATATATTGATTTTATTGCTTCAAGGCCCGAGCTTGACCAAAGCCGCATATCAATTACCGGGGGGAGCATGGGTGGCTATATGTCGATCACCACCGCTGCCTTAGACCATAGGATAAGCCTGTGCGCACCGCAAAACCCTTTTATGAGCGATGTATATAATATGGATAACGGCGCTGTTAAATGGCCTATAGACCACATGAAGGATTATGCAGGCATAAGGCCGGGGCTTACTTTTGATAAGATATTAGAAAACCTGCAATACTTTGATACCAAAAACTTTGCGACCTTAATAAGATGCCCGGTTTTGATGGGTATAGGTTTGCTCGACCCGTTTGTACCGCCAAATAATTCATTCGCCGTATATAATAACATCACCTCAAAAAAGAAGATCATTATATTTAAAGACCTTGGGCACGAAGTAGGGCAGAAGTACGATACTTATGAGGAGCTTTGGATGAGGGATGCTTTTGCGTTGTTTTAGGATATTTTTTGTATTGACTATTTGGGTTTTACCTTTACTGTGTCATCATTTCGTATTTGCTTTCGGTTTTGCTTATTAATTTACCTTTTCTAAAGGTTAAAAACCAGGCTTTAGGTACAATTGGCACATCCTGGATTTTGCCACTATCAATATAGTATACTTTATTAGTATCGCGAGGGTAATTAACAATTTTACTACTATCCGTTGGTTTTTTTATTTCAACAATTGCGCTGTCCTCATAACTAAAATAAGTTTTTTTAATATACGAGGTAAGACCTGTGTTTTTTGCCAGGTTATCCTTAGCGCTATTAAATAAAACAGGCTTTTCATCAATTATCATAAACCACGAGGGGTTAAAACGTTCAACCTCAAACGCATAGAATATAGTACTGAGGGTATAGCTGTCATTATGCTTGTCGTTTTTATAATCAACTTTAAACATATAGTATTTGATATGGTACCTGGCAGCCAGTTGATTTACATAGGCCTGGTATGCCTTTATCTGAGCCATTAATTCTTTATTGGCAATACTCTTTTTGGCTGCAAAGGATTGCCCGGATGCATAGTGCATACAGCATAATAAAACCATAATGTTAAGCGCTTTCCTCATGATGCAGTTTAATATTAACTGAACTTAAATGGAGTGTGTTAGTTTATATTTTATTATTAAAACTGTTAAGGGTTATAGTATAATTACTTGTTTTAATTTATTCAAAACTATATCCTTTCAAATACATTTCTTATCTTAAACAAGAATATTACACACAAAAGCATCACCTATGAATCCAATACAAACATTACAGGGGCAGGCCGCCTTAGTAACCGGGGCCGATAGCGGAATAGGCAAAGGCGTTGCCATGTCGCTGGCTATGGCCGGGGCAAAAGTTATTATAAACCATGTGGACGCGCATTTAGTTGCCGAGCAAACTGTTGATGAAATAAAAGCCGCGGGCGGCGAAGCCTATGCCATACATGCCGATGTAAGCGACGAGGCCGAAGTACAGGCCATGTTTGCCGAAATGTATACGCAGTACGGCACTATTGATATATTAGTAAATAATGCCGGTTTACAACGCGATTCGCGCTTTGTGGATATGACCATTGAAGAGTGGAATACGGTTATAGGTATAAACCTAACCGGACAGTTCTTATGCTCGCGTGAGGCGGCCCGCGAATACATGAGAAGGGGAGTGGTTGAAGGCAGGAGCAAAGCCGCGGGCAAGATCATTTGCATGAGCAGCGTACATGAGGTGATCCCATGGGGAGGCCACGTGAACTATGCTACCAGTAAAGGCGGTGTAATGATGCTGATGAAAAGTATGGCGCAGGAACTGGCTCCGCATAAAATAAGGGTGGTATCCATTGGGCCGGGGGCTATACAAACGCCTATAAATCACTCTGCATGGGCTACACCTGATGCGCTGAATAAATTGTTAACCCTGATACCTTATAACCGTATAGGCGAGCCTGATGATATTGGTAAACTGGCCGCCTGGCTGGCAAGCGATGAGGCCGATTACATCACCGGCACTACTATTTTTATGGATGGCGGCATGACTTTATACCCTGGATTTGCCGATAATGGATAAATTTAATGTTAAAATAGGGTTAATTAATAAATTGTATCGATTTAGCAACTATAAAACGTATTGACTTATTGTAAAATATACACTAAGTATATTGAAATAATTAAAATTTTGTAGGCTTAAACTGTATAGATTATGAAATATTTACAAAAATTCATTTTTATTTAGTAAGTTGATAACAATGTGTTACTTTTGTTATGGATTTAAAATTTAAACATCATGAATAAAATATTCATAACAATAGCAACAATCGGCCTTTTGGCTACAGGCGCTTACGCCGCAGACGGTGGTAAGAAAGCAGAAAAAACAACTACGGTTTCTTATTCGGTACAAAATCAGTTTAATGCTGACTTTAGCGATGCAACAAACGTAGTTTGGACAATAACTCCAAACACACAAAAAGCAAGCTTTACAGACAATGGTGTAAAGATGACCGCTTTTTACAGCTTACAAGGTGAGTACATGGGCGTTACCCAGGATGTAACTTATAGCGAAATTTCAGCAAAAGCTAAAAAACAAATAACCGACAAATACAAAGATTACGATGTAAACGAGGTTATTAAACTGGTAACTAATGATTCAAATGTGAATTTTGATCAGACAGTTTACTTTGTTGATCTTAAAAACCCACAAAGCGAAGTATTGGTAAGGGTAACACCAAGCTCCGATGTTTACTTTTTCAAACAAGTAAAATAAACTAAGCAACCCACAATAATTATCACAGCCATCTGCGTAAGCAGGTGGCTTTTTTTGTGGGTCATTTTTAAGCTGGAAGCTTAAATCATGCTGTACCACGGGTTACGCTGTGCTAAACCCGCGGCAGCAGGAGGCAGCAAAAATATGCCTCAAAACCCTCAAATCCCCCTTTTTTAAAACAAAACAACTTTTGAGGCCTTTATTAATAAACCGAACTGAATAATGCCAAAAACTATAATCGTATCAAACCGGCTCCCTGTAAAAATTGCTAAAACCGATGGCGACTATCAAATATCGCCAAGTGAGGGTGGTTTGGCTACAGGTTTAGGATCGATATATAAACAGGATAATAATATCTGGATAGGGTGGCCCGGCCTGGAAGTTACTGAACAGCAGGACAAAGATGCCATTACTGATGAATTACAAGCGTTAAGTCTGCTGCCCGTGTTTTTATCGCAGCAGGAGATATCGGAGTATTATGAAGGCTTCTCGAACGAGGTGCTTTGGCCGGTATTCCACTATTACGCGTCTACCTATGCCAACTACCCCCAATCTAACTGGGATTATTACCAGTTGGTTAACCAAAAATTTTGCGATGCCATATTAAAAATTGCCGAACCGGGCGACACCATCTGGATACACGATTATCAGCTATTACTGTTGCCTGCATTGGTAAGGCATGCATTGCCTGATGTAGCTATCGGCTTTTTTCTGCATATACCATTTCCATCGCATGAAATGTTCAGGCTGATACCATGGCGTTACGAGTTGCTGGAGGGAATGCTTGGCGCCGACCTGATCGGTTTTCACACTTTTGATGATGTAAGGCACTTTTTGGGTACAACAACCCGCATTTTACCGGTAACATCATCAGCCAATATCATTACCAGTAACGACCGCTCTATAGTTGCTGAATCATTCCCGATGGGGATAGATGAGGAAAAATATGCTTCGCTGCCACAAACCCCCGAGGTTAAGGAGCAAATAAAACAGGTACAGGACACTTTTAAGGATACAAAGCTGATACTTTCTATCGACAGGCTTGATTATAGCAAAGGAATATTGCAGCGACTGGAAGGTTTTGACCTTTTTTTAAAGCTAAACCCTGAATATATAGGTAAGATAACCCTTTATATGATCGTGGTACCATCACGCGATACGGTGCCGCAGTATAAGCATCTTCGCGATCAAATAGACAAAAAGGCGGGTTATTTGAACGCCTTGTACCGAACTATGGATTGGAGCCCGGTGCATTATTACTATCGTTCGTTCCCTATCGAGACGCTTTCAGCATTATATTATTCGGCTGATGTGTGCTTGGTAACACCCATGCGCGATGGTATGAATTTGGTAAGCAAGGAGTATGTGGCCAGTCGAATTAATAACGATGGTGTATTGATATTAAGTGAGATGGCCGGGGCATCTAAAGAATTGATTGATGCCATAATTGTAAACCCGAACAACATAGGCGAAATATGCCGGGCCATTTATGAGGCCATTAACATGCCGCTTGCCGAACAGCAAACGAGGATGATCCAGATGCGTGAAAACGTTCATAAGTTTAATATAACGCATTGGGTTAAGATATTTATGGACAGGCTTAAGGAGGTTAAAACTTTGCAGCGATCTATGCAAACAAGGCATGTGAGCGGCACAACCGGGCAATCCATTATTAATCGTTATGCCAAAACTAAAAACAGGATAATCTTTCTGGATTATGACGGCACACTGGTTGGTTTTAAATCAAACATAGCACAAGCCGATCCGGATAAAGAATTATATGACCTGATAAACCTGTTAACCGATGACCCCGCCAACCATGTAGTACTCATTAGCGGGCGTAAGCACGAGAATTTGAGCGATTGGTTTGATCAAAGCAATTTATACCTTATTGCCGAGCATGGCGCGTGGTTTAAGCAGCAAAATACCAGCTGGCATAAAATTTCAGGGCTTTCAGATAGTTGGAAACAGAGTATTTACCCCATTTTAGAAACTTATGTTGACCGTACACCGGGAGCATTCATCGAAGAAAAAACATACTCGCTGGTTTGGCATTACCGCAAGGCACAAAACGGCCTGGGCGAATTAAGGGCGAATGAGTTGGCAAATAACCTTAAATACCTGGCAAATGATAAAGGCTTGCAGCTTTTACCCGGTGATAAAGTGCTGGAAATTAAGAATATGGAGGTAAACAAGGGAAAAGCCGCTTTATCGCTTACGGAACATGATAATTATGATTTCATTATAGCCTTCGGCGATGATTATACCGATGAGGATATATTCAAATCACTGCCCGATTCGGCAATAACTGTGAAGGTGGGCAGTAATATATCGGCAGCGAAGTTTTATCTAAGAAATCCTGTTGAGGTACGCCAGTTCCTGCTTGATATGGCAGAAAGCAGGGTGCTGCACGATAAGTAAAGAAGCATTTTGCCGGGTTTTTCGGTATTCACGTATAAGATCACTAATCCATCACCCATTCTAATCCACAATGTCATTTCTACGAGCAGGGTAGGGTTGTGTATTTGGACGAGGAGAAAACTTCTACGTCTCGTAAGTCGGTAGTAGTGCAGGGCGTAGAAGTTTTCTCACCTGTCCCAACTTGTCCTATCGCTTTACAGGTTCGAAATGACATGGTTGGTGAATATCCATTACAAAAATATCGGCCTGTCAAGCTTCATAGCAATACGGTAGGCTGCGTTCATTAAACCCACATGGCTGTAAGCCTGAGGAAAATTACCCCATTGGCTGCCATCATTTTCATCCACATCCTCGCTGAACAGTAACAGGTGATTGGAAAATTGCAGCAGATTTTCGAACTCTCTTATCGCATCATCTATACGGCCTACAGCTGCCAATGCCTCTACATACCAAAAGGCGCATATCAGGAAAGTTGTTTTAGGCTTGCCAAAATCATCTTTGTATAAATACCTGTAAAATAAGCCGTTGGATGCCTTAAGCTCCTTTTCTAATGCAATTAAATGATCTTTGGCACGATCAGATGCCGGGTCGAGATAATTCATCATAATTAACTGCAGGGTGCTGGCATCAAGGTTGGTACCGTGGGCAGAATTGGTATAAACTTTTCTAACAGGGTCATAACAGCTTTCAATATGTTTTGCAGCACGCTTTTTTAATGCTATAGCCTTTTTTATCAATGGTTTATCATCAATGGTACGTGCCATTTTTTCAGCAGCAGATGCACCTGCCCATTGGAACAGGTTGCTATAGCAATGTATATCAGCCATATTCCTGAATTCCCATATCCCCGCGTCCTTTTCATCAATGGTGGCGTCAATTTTGGCGAGCAGAAATTCCAGCCAGCGCGCCGAATCCTTTCGCTCCGAAAAAATAAAGCGGTGATCGGTATATAACGGGAGCAGCGAGATAAGTACTTGCCCATAAATATCGTTCTGAATATGTTCATAAGCCTGGTTGCCAATGCGTACCGGCTGATTGCCTTCGTAACCATCAAGGTCAGTTAATATTTCTTCGGTAAGCGTTTTTTGTCCGGTAATACCATAAAGGGGCTGGTATCTTTCTTCTTCTGCCGATGAAATATCAGTAACATAAGCGAAATATTTTTCCATTTCCTCAAAATGGCCTATGTGGCTTAAGGAGGTGATCACATAATACGTATCCCTCAGCCAGCAATAGCGGTAATCCCAATTACGCCCGCTTCCTGGCGACTCGGGCAAACTGGTGGTGCTGGCTGCAATAATGGCCCCGGTATCTTCATACTGGTGTATTTTTAAAGCCAATGCCGACCGTATTACAAAGGGCTGGTAAAATGTAGCTATGGAGGAGTGTTTTATCCAGGTACGCCAGTATTGTATAGTTTCACGCAAAAAGCGTTCTGCGGTGCTTTCTAATGGTGCCTCTAACGGTTCGCCATAGGTTAATACCAGATATTTCGGCTCACTTAATACAAATGCCTGCTCATCAAACACATAGCTGATAGCTATATTGGTGGTTAAGCGGATGTTTTCCTCGCCGCCTAAGTACTGTATGTGGTTACTGCCCCGGTTTACGTTAAGTTTTACCTTACCATACTCAGATACAGGCTCACATTTAACCCTTATGCGCGGCGAACCATCAAGTGCCTCGATCTTTCTTATGAGCATTAGTGGCTTATAATAACGCTGATTTTGATAAAAACGAGGGGCAAAATCGCTAATGCGGTACCGTGTGTTGTTTTCAAGCGTGATCTCGGTAATGAGTACATTGGTATTTTCAAGATAATATTGGTGCGAGGTGTATTTACCTTCGGGCAATATGGAAAATTCGCCGCCCTTGTTCTTATCAAGCAGTCCTCCGAAGATAAATGTACTGTCAAACCGGGGCCAGCAAAGCCACTCGATATTGGTGTTTTTACTTACATGCGCTAAAAAAGCGCAATTGCCAATTATGCCGGTATCATAGGTGTGTTTTTTCATATAACAAACGGGCAAATGCTGCCTTAAGCAATATTTAACAACGTTTATAGTATAATGTTGGCAATAAAAAAGCAGGGTTTTGAATTTACCTATTGATTTTTTAAATTAAGTGAATTAATTTAGTGTGTATTTTAATTATTGGCTTATTGGAAAGCAAATGTGCCCATATTTATAAATGGTATTTTGGTGAAAAACCCCTTATAAATATTACATTTTAACCAAATAAATAATTTTATTTGGTTGTTAATTATTTTATATATTTGAAAAAGAGAGGTTTCTATTTTGCTTCTGATTATTAATACCATTTTATATTCAGTTTGGCTTTAAATTATAAATCTTTTTAAACAACACTTAATACTATTATAATATTATGAAAACTGGAAAAGTAAAATGGTTTAACACACAAAAAGGCTACGGTTTTATTGTTACCGAAGATGGCAAAGATCTTTTTGTACATTTTAAAGATGTACAGGGCGGTGTAAATGCTATTAAGGATAATGATAACGTTACTTATGATGTGGAAGAAGGCAGAAAAGGATTACAAGCAGTAAATGTTAAAAAAGCATAATCTACAATTCTGAATTATGAGAGAACCCCAGCAAACCGCAGGGGTTTTTTTATGTAATAAATTTTGATTTTTTATTTACTTTAGTCCACCAATTATTAAACTTTATGACCGATTTAAACCCTGCCAAAACCAACCGGAATATTATTTTTTTAGTTTTAGTAGCTGCACTGGGCTATTTTGTTGATATATATGACTTATTGCTTTTTGTTATCGTTCGTTCAAAGAGTTTAAACGGTATAGGTATAACTAACCCTGATGAAGTTACACAAAAGGGGCTGCTCATTTTAAATATACAAATGTTGGGTTTATTATTGGGTGGCATATTATGGGGTGTTATAGGTGATAAATTTGGGCGTTTAAAAGTTCTCTTTGGTTCAATTCTGTTATACTCTCTTGCAAATTTTGCTAATGGTATGGTACACGATGTGACCCAATATGCCATTGTTCGCTTTATTGCCGGTATTGGGCTTGCGGGTGAACTTGGGGCAGGTATTACATTGGTTACTGAAACAATGAGCAAGAAGTATAGGGGGTATGGCACAATGATAGTTTCTGCTTTGGGGCTATTGGGTGCTGGATTGGCTGTTATTGTAGCAAAAAATGATTGGCGCGATGCTTACTTTGTAGGTGGTGGACTTGGCCTTATATTGCTTTTCCTGCGCATTGGTACTTTTGAATCACACATGTATAAAGGAATTGTAGAACATAAAATAACAAAGGGTAATTTCTTTATGTTGTTTACTAATTGGGGGCGATTTAAAAAATATCTTTTTTGTATTTTAATTGGCGCACCACTATGGTATGTTGTAGGTGTTTTAGTAGGATTTTCTCCGGAGTTTGGAAAGGCATTGGGTGCGAAGGAAACATTAAGTGCCGGTAATGGTGTATTGTTTACTTACTTTGGAATAGCGATAGGCGGCTTAGTGGCAGGGGTATTATCACAAATAACTAAATCCCGTAAATTAGTTATGTACATTTTTCTGGTATTATCGGCAATAAGCGTTGTAGTTTATTTAAGCTCAAATGGTTTAAGCTATAAAGATTTTATAGTTATATGCTTTTTTATGGGTTGTGCCGTTGGTTACTGGACGATATTTATCACTATAGCAGCTGAGCAATTCGGTACTAATATCCGTGCGACTGTAGCTACTACGGTACCAAATTTTGTCAGGGGGTCGCTTATACCTATAAGCACCTGTTTTTTTGCTTTAAAGGTACATTACGGAATGATCACCAGTGGTTACATTATGATGGCTATATTGACTATTATAGCCTTATTCTCTGTAAGCCAGTTAAAAGAAACATTTGGTAAGGATCTGAATTATTTGGAAGAATAACATATCCGTAGAAACGCAATACTTTGCGTTTCTGAACAAATTTGTATTTCCAAGCTGTAACAAACTGTAATAAGACGCAAAGTATTGCATCTCTACGGATATCTGCTGTAAATTCTGCAACTTTGCACCAATGATCTTCAAAGAACAAGTAAGCGCCGCATACCAACTTATACAGGACGAAATATGCGCTGCGCTTGAACAGGTGGATGGCAAAGCCAAATTTGTGGAGGAAAAGTGGGAGCGCGATGGCGGGGGCGGAGGGCGTACCCGTATTATTCAAAATGGTAACGTGTTTGAAAAAGGCGGGGTGAATTTCTCGGCAGTTCACGGGGAATTACCTAACTCCATAAAAAAATCGCTGAATATTGAGCATGATGATTTTTTCGCCACGGGCATATCTATTGTGATCCACCCAAACCACCCGATGGTGCCCATCATCCACATGAATATCCGTTATTTTGAAATGCCATCGTCATTTACCGATGGGCACCAGCCTGTACGATGGTTTGGCGGAGGCATCGACCTTACGCCGCATTATGTGATAGATGATGATGCCCGGTTCTTCCATTCGAGTTTAAAAGCAGTTTGCGATAGTTATTACCACGATTTTTATCACCGGTTTAAGCTATGGGCCGATGATTACTTTTTCATCAAACACCGTAACGAAACCCGGGGCATAGGAGGGGTGTTTTACGATCGCTTAACCGCCAATGATGATTTGAGCTGGGAAACGATTTTTGAGTTTTCAAAAGCTTTGGGGCGGTCATTCATAACCATCTATACCGAACTGGTAAACCGTAACCGCGATAAAGCATTTACCGAAGATGAGCAAAACTGGCAATACCAGCGCCGCAGCCGCTATGCTGAATTTAACCTGGTTTATGATGCCGGTACCAAATTCGGGTTGGAGACAAATGGCCGCATCGAATCAATATTAATGAGTTTGCCGCCAACGGCCAAATGGGTATATGATTATCAGCCACGGCCCGGCAGCGAGGAAGAGAAAACATTATCACTATTAAAAAAAGGCATTAACTGGGTTTAGTATGAACGCTGTTTGTTCAGCATTAAATCCTTACTTAGCTATATGAAAATCAGCTTGCTAAATAGAACGATAGCTTTAAGCATATTATTTATGACACTTACCTCATTTTATCAGCCCGGTACATTACAAGGCACCTGGGAATATGCCGGTGATATTTTTAACGGTAAAAAGGAGGGGGCGCCTACCGAATACGCGCTGCACAGGAAATATACCGAAACAAATTTTGAAGCATTTGTAATTGAAAAGGGCTATGAGCCCGAAAAATATGAAACCGGCAACTATACGCTAAATGCCGATACCTGCCTCGAAACCCAAACCTGGTGCGCCCAGCCATCAAAACAGCTTAATATAACGGTGCATTATCACTATAGCATCAGCAATGATACCCTAACATTGAAAGGAGTTTTACCCGATGGTGAGAATGTGGAAGAGTACTGGAAAAGGATAAAATAAGCATGCCGCCCAGGTATCAATAGTATAAACAGGCTTATTGCCCAACCTGGATAATGATCTCATATTTATCAGTCATGTAATCATTGGTGAAAATTATTTTGGTATTACCTTTTCTATAAAACCTGCTGATATCGGGGTTAAGGGTATAAGTATAGTACAATACAAATCCAAGGTTCAGGGTTATTTTAAGCGCCGCATTATATTCCTGTTTTGAATTAGTTGCAAATACTATCCCAAATACCTTGTTATGATGTAGTTGTAGGTTATAATAATCCTGACTGTTTGGTTTCCTGTAATTTATATAAAGATAGCTGGCATCGTTATTACCGGTATAAGTGTTATCAACTTTATAGTTTTGTGATACAAGAAACTTATTCGCCTCTTTATTTGAGCCAAGTTTCACCAGCCGCATAATTTCATTGATGTCATAGGGTTTCACAGTTGTTTTTACCTGTGAAAATGCCGCCGTTGTGCATATGAAAAAACAATATGCCATGATGCCTTTACTGATGTTTTGCTGCATTGAAAATAGGAGTTGAAAAAATAAGATCTGTGGATAAAAATTTCTGTGGATCGCACCCAATATTACTAAAAATATCGTTCTAAAACGAAGTATTTTCTTAACTTCGCAGGTCGGTAAAAAATGATTTTTTTTACGAACATTTACTGAGAAGATTTCTACATAAATTATAACATGGCTGAAGGAACAGAAAACGATAATTCACAACAGGAAGACAAAATAATTTCGATAAATATTGACGAGGAAATGCGATCAGCATACATTGATTATTCAATGTCGGTTATCGTATCCAGGGCATTGCCCGATGTGCGCGACGGCTTAAAGCCGGTACACAGGCGGGTGCTTTTCGGGATGCTCGACTTAGGTTTAAGCAATAACAAGCCCACAAAAAAATCAGCACGTATAGTAGGGGAAGTAATGGGTAAATATCATCCGCATGGTGATGCCTCGGTTTATGACACCATGGTGCGTATGGCGCAGGATTTCAGCTTGCGTTATCCGCTGGTTGAAGGCCAGGGAAATTACGGTACCATTGATGGTGACAACCCTGCAGCTATGCGTTATACCGAAGCAAGGCTGCAAAAGCTTGCCGAAGAAATGCTGGCCGATATTAACAAGGATACCATTGATTTTCAATTGAATTTTGATGATACGCTGGAAGAACCAACCGTTTTGCCCGCAAAATTCCCTAACCTGCTGGTTAACGGTGCATCGGGTATAGCAGTGGGTATGGCCACTAACATGGCGCCGCATAACTTAACCGAAGTAATTGATGCTACCGTAGCTTTTATTGAAAACCGCAATATCGAGATCAGCGAACTGATGACCCATGTTAAGGGCCCGGATTTCCCTACAGGCGGCATAATTTATGGCGTTGAAGGCCCACGTGAGGCATTAGAAACCGGCAGAGGACGTGTAGTAATAAGGGCAAGGGCCGAAATTGAAGTTTATAATAACGACCGTGAGCGCATCATCGTTAGCGAAATACCTTACCAGGTAAATAAGGCTAATATGATTGAGCGTACCGCCGAGTTGGTTAATGAGAAAAAACTGGAAGGCATCACTGCCATCAGGGATGAATCAAACCGCGAGGGTATCCGTATAGTTTATGAAATAAAACGCGACTCAAACGCTGCCATCGTATTAAACAATTTGTTTAAATACACCGCGCTGCAAACATCGTTCAGCGTAAATAATATCGCGCTGGTGCATGGCCGCCCAATGATGCTGAACCTTAAGGATCTTATTCATCATTTTGTTGAACACAGGCACGAGGTTGTAGTACGCCGTACCAAATTTGAATTAGCTGAAGCACAAAAACGTGCGCATATATTAGAAGGTTTATTGATCGCCTTAGATCATTTAGATGAGGTAATTAAGCTGATACGTGCTTCGGGTACACCTGATGAAGCAAGAGAAGGCTTAATCACCCAGTTTAGCTTAAGCGATGTTCAGGCCCGCGCCATATTGGATATGACCTTAAGGCGTTTAACCGGACTTGAACGCGATAAGATAAAAGATGAGTATGAGGACTTGATGAAAACCATTGATTACTTAAACTCGATATTGAATGATGAAACCATGCGTATGCAGATCATCAAAGGCGAATTGCTCGAAATAAAGGAAAAATATGGCGATGAACGTAAAACTGAAATAGTTTACTCATCGGCAGAAATGAATACCGAGGACTTTATTGCCGATGAGGATGTTGTAATAACCATTTCGCACGAAGGTTATATTAAACGCACGCCTTTAACCGAATACCGCAGGCAGGCAAGAGGAGGGAAGGGAGCTATAGGCAGTAATAGCCGCGATGCCGACTTTATTGAACATTTATTAGTGGCATCAAACCACAATTATATGTTGTTCTTTACCGAGTCGGGGCAATGTTTCTGGCTGCGTGTTTTTGAAATTCCCGAAGGAACGCGTACTTCAAAAGGCCGTGCCATTCAGAATATCATCAACATTCCGAAAGAGGAAAACATCAAGGCTTATATCAAGATCATCAATTTGAAGGATAAGGATTATCTTGAAAATAACTTTATCATTATGTGTACCCGTAAAGGCACCATCAAAAAAACATCGCTGGCGGCCTATTCACGCCCGCGTGCAAATGGTATAAACGCCATAAACATTAACGATGGCGATTCATTGCTGGAAGCTAACTTAACCAGCGGTACCAGCGAGATTGTTATGGCGCTTAAATCGGGCCGTGCTATCCGCTTTAACGAGGCAACGGTAAGGCCTATGGGCCGTACCGCTACCGGTGTGCGTGGTATTTCGCTTGATAATGATAACGATGAGGTTGTAGGTATGATAAGTATTGATAACCCTGAAACAACCGTATTGGTGGTATCTGAAAAAGGATACGGTAAACGTACCGATATTGACGATTACAGGGTAACCAACCGTGGGGGTAAAGGTGTTAAAACACTTAATGTAACTGAAAAAACCGGAAACCTTGTTGCCATAAAAGGTGTTACTGATAAAGAAGATCTGATGATCATCAACAAATCGGGCATTATCATACGCATGGCCATAAGTGAATTAAGGACTATGGGCCGGGCTACACAGGGGGTTAAACTGATCACCTTAAAAGGAAATGACGAAATAGCATCAGTTGCAAAAATTGAGCATGATGATGAAGAAGTAGCGGAAATTGATGAAAATGCTGAAGATAACGGCACCGAACCAACAACTGACGATACAACTGAATAAAAAATATGCTGAACCGTAAAATAATAATACCGGTTTTAATAGGGATGTTTACTACAAGTTTTGCCTTCTGCCAATCGTCGGAAGTGTTTAAGCCTGTAGTAAACAATCTTGCCCTTTACAAGCAGAAAAAGAACCTGAAATTTTTAGGATCCGCAAAAAAATCCGTCGATAGCCTGTTTACCAGCAAGGCAGATACATTGGATATAAAAAAAGGCGTTTACAGGGCTGTAGTTTATGCAAGCATTGTTTATATCGACTCGTTAAATACACTTAAACAGCCGGCCAATCTTTTCGATCAAACCATTCAATGGGTTGATAGGATATCAGCCAATAAAAAAATCAGGCGTTTTAACGATCAGATGGATTATGTAGACCGTTGCATAGCAAACGTTTATATACGAATTGGCTTTACGTATATGAGTACTTCAGATTTTATGAATGCCCAGCAATCATTTCTGAAAGCCCAAAAATATGCTCCATCATTTAAACAATTAAATTTTTACCTGGCTTATTCGAGTAACAAACTTGGCAATTTGCAGGATGCGGCAAAGTATTATAACAACTTAATTATTACCGATAGTACCAAAGCCGAATACATAGAAACCGCATCAAACATATACAAATCAATGGGGGATACCGCCAGGGCCCTTGAGATACTCCAAAAGGGCAGAAAACGCCTGCCTGATGATAAGCTATTATTGCTTGATGAAGCAAATATTTATAATAATCAGAGAAATTATGGGTCATTAGCACCATTATTAGGCCCATTACTTGATAATTACCCTAATAACGCTGATATTGTATTTGTTGCAGCGAATTGCTACGACCATTTAAACCAATATGATAAGGCTGAATCGCTTTATTTACATGCTATTGACCTGAACAGTTCGGCTTACGACCCGGTATTAAACCTGGGTTTGCTGTATTTTAAGATCAGCTTGTTAAAACATGAGTCAGAGAGTTCAAAAAACATGGTAAACGCGGTACAACTGCTTGAAAAAGCCAATGAAATATCGCCAAATGACATAAAGGGCTTACAGGCATTACAGCTTGTTTATACACGTACCCAAAACAAAAGCGAACTAATTGATGTAAATAATAAATTGAAACAGTTAACAAACCAATAAACTATAATATGAAAATCAAACTTTTGATAACAGGCCTGTTAGGTTTAGTTACAACAGCAACATTCGCACAAAAAGGTGAATTAAAGAATGCACAGGAGCAATATGAGAACTATGATGTTGCCCGAATGAATAAAATAACTATGTCTGCAGCGGTAAAAGACCTTGCCGACGCAAAAACATCTATTGATAAAGCATCAACCAATGATAAAACATCGGGGCTTGCACAAACTTTTGCTGTAAAAGGCGCTATATATTCGGCATTAACTTTGCAGGATACAGTAGCTACAACATCATTGCCTAATTTTAAAATTGCTGATGAAGCTTTAAGAAAAGCTAAAACACTTGATTCAGTGAAGCAGGAAAATAAAAAACTAATAGATAACGGCTTCCTTAATTTGGCTCAATATAAATTTAATGAGGGCAGGGCCGAATTTCAGGATAAAAAATACGACCTGGCTTATAATTCATTTGATTATTACCGCCAGCTTAGGCCTACAGATACTACCGCTTTGTATGCTACAGGGCTTGCAGCCGCTAATGCCGGTAACTCTAACCCTAAATATTACACTGCAGCCATTGCCAATTATAATACTTTGTTAGCCACCAATTACTCGCAAAACGTAAATACTTATAACGATTTGGCTACCATATATTTAGTAACTAAAGATACTACCAATGCCTTAAAAACCGTGAGCGAAGGCGTAGCTAAATATCCGACAAATAATGAATTGCGCAAAAGAGAGATAGAAATAGGTTTACAAGCAGGTAAGCAGGATGAATTAACCGGAAAAATAGAAAGCGCTATAACTGCCGACCCTAAAAACAAAACGCTTTATTATTACATGGGTTTAACTTATTCACAAATAGCTGAATCAATAGGTGTTAAGGAAAAAAAGACCAAAGACCCGGTTGCAAAGGCCGCCTTACAGCAAAAGAAAGATGATAATTTTGGTAAAGCTGCTGATGCCTATAAAAAGGCTGTAGTAATTGATCCGAATTACTTTGAGGCCAACCTGAACTTAGGATATGTGCTGATCAATCCGGCTATTGACGCTTACAATGCAGCCAATCAATTACCAACTAACAAGCAAAAAGAATATGAGGCTGCTGTAGCAAAAGCAAATTTGCAATTTGATGCGGCAAAACCATATTTACAAAAAGCAGTTGACTTAAACCCAAAATCAGTTGATGGCTTAACCAATTTGAAAACTTATTACTTAGGTAAAAAGGATATGACAAATGCTAACGCCATACAAAAACAAATTGATGCGTTAAACGCCTCAGGAGGGAAGTAAATTATAAGAGAGAGGATTTAAAAAGATCCTCTCTCTTTATTCAATATTATTTAACATAATGTTAATTATGAGAAGAAAAATGAAATAAAGAAAACACACCGAAAAGGTGCTGATTCGATCAAGAATAATGCAAAAAAAGCCCGGCCATAAAACTATAACCGGGCTTTTTAAATACTTTTCAGAATTACATTTTCTTGGTTGTATCCTTTTTACTAGTGTCCACTTTTGTTACAGTGTCTACTTTCTTTACGGTGGTATCTGTAGTAGTTACTTTTGTAGTACTATCCGTATTGCTGGTACTTTTTGTAGAACTGCAACCCATTGCAATTGAACCTATCATGGTCGCTACAAGCGCCAGTCCTAAAATTTGCTTTTTCATAGATAATTAATTAATTTTTGATGTGTACGTTTATTGTTAGCTGAATAAAAGTTACAACGGCTGCATATCAGAATTGTTTGTGAACTATTTACAAAACATACGTTTTATCCGCAAAATAGTGTCAATTGGTTAAACTTTCCTATCATACGTTAATGTATGTTAATATAAACTGGCAAATGGGTTGTTGATTTCTACATTTGGCTATCAAACAAAATAAATGATGAAAAGGAAATTGAAAACCTTGTTTATACTCATAACCATATCGCTTTTAGGTATTGTTGGTTTACAGGTTTACTGGACAATAAATGCCTATCATGTAAATAAAACCAGGTTTGATACAGATATTGACGTAGCCATGCAAAAAGCCATGGACGATTGTAAAAAAGATTATTTTGATTCGATACGTGTGGTTTTGATTAAACGGCTATCAGATACGGGTACAAAAATTAAGGTTGATACTATACACGAGGCTGATACGGTGCATGTAATATTAAATATTCGCATTTCAACTAAATATGCAAGCCAGCAGCAACCATTTAATATAACTACGCCACAATTGGCCTATTATAGCCGTAAAATAAATCACAAGGCTACCCTGCCCGAGATACTAACAGAAACATCGTTCTATGTGCCCAAACTAATGCAATACCTGCAATTTATATTAGGGTTGAGTGATATTTCCGCGCATGGTAAAGAATTAATGGCTTATTTAAAAGCGCATAGCAACGTACCGAGCGATAGTTTGTTGGCGCACAACAATGTCACTCCTTATGGCATATATGAATTACCCAAAAAATTCCGCGAGGCAGATAGCATTAAGCTTAACAGATATTTTAATGTGGAACTACAAAAGGCTAATATTCGCGCTAATTACAAGTTCTATTTTTCTGATAAGCATACCGCTCCCCAAAAGCCAAATATGCATTATAGCGAAACCGCTGAATGTAGTTATGAATATCATGGTTTTATATTTTTAGGCATTAGCCCGCGCGGGGCGCAATTTTTTGCGCGTGCTGTATTTAGAAATTCACAATACGCAGTTCTTAAGAGCATGCTGATCCCGCTGTGCCTTGCAGTTTTACTCATATTGTTCACCATGTATTGCTTTAATTATATCGTACGGCTGGTTATCCATCAAAAAAAATTGGCTGAGTTAAAGGATGACTTCATCAACAACATGACGCATGAGCTGAAAACCCCTATAGCTACCATAACCGTGGCCATTGAGGCTCTGCAGAGGTTTAATGCATTGAATGATGCTGAAAAAACCCAACGTTATCTGCAAACATCAAGGGCAGAACTCAGTAAACTAAACAACCTGGTTACTAAAGTGCTTAACATAGCCGCTTTTGAAAATAAGAATGTGGAGCTTATAATAGAAAAGATAAGCGTAGATGAAATGATCAACGAGATCATATCGTCTGAAAAAGCAAAAACCACCAAAGATTTAAACTTTAGCTATATCAATAAAGATCATATTCAATGGATTTACGCCGATAGGCTGCACTTTGGCAATGTGCTGAATAATATAGTTGATAATGCCGTTAAATACAGTAATGAACCCATTAGCATAGTAGTAACCTGTTTTAAAGATGGTGACAATGTTGTGTTTTCTGTAAAAGATAATGGCATAGGCATCCCTCCTGCCCATATTAACCAGGTGTTTGATAAATTTCACCGGGTGCCAACGGGCAATATTCATAATGTAAAGGGTACCGGCTTGGGTTTGAGCTATGTTAAATACATAGTTAATGCCCACGGCGGCGATATTTTTGTAAAAAGTGAAATTAATGCGGGCAGCGAGTTCATAGTTTCCATACCTTTAAATAATGGATAATATAAAGGTTTTATTAGCCGAAGATGAATCAGCCTTGGCACACATTGTTCGTGAAAGTTTGGAGGAACGTAATTTTAAGGTGATATTATGCGCTAATGGCGAGCAGGCCCTTGAGCAATACGCCAGGCATAAGCCCGATATACTGGCGCTTGATGTAATGATGCCGAAAATTGATGGCTTTGAAGTAGCAAAGCGGATAAGAGAAACCGATATCACTACCCCTATTATTTTTATAACCGCCCGCTCGCAGGTTAAGGATGTGGTTGCAGGTTTTGAACTTGGCGCTAATGATTATTTAAAAAAACCATTCAGTGTTGAAGAATTGATCGTAAGGATAAAATCGCTGTTGCGGGATAAACGGGCAGTAATTACTCAAAAGCAAAATAAAGATAATGACCTGATCAGGATTGGTAATTTAACCTTCAATCCTACAAAAAACACCATCTTTTATAATGACACTACAGTACACCTCACCTCGCGCGAAAGCGCTGTGTTAAACCACCTATGCCAGCCGGATATGGAATCGGTACCACGCAAGGTATTGCTGCAAAACATTTGGGGTAACGATAGTATTTTTAATGCGCGCAGCCTCGATGTGTTTATTACCAAACTTCGCAGGCATCTGGAAGCTGACCCTAATATCCAACTCATCAACATTAGGGGAATTGGCTATAAATTGGTTTGGTAACATCTATTTTAAGTAAAATCTATCCGCTATCGCTCCAATTTGTTATAATTTTCTGATATTTAAACCCTATGCCGGTGACAGAAAATTCATTAAAATGGGCAATGCGCTTTTACCCTCCCCTATTTTTTCAGCGTATCTGGATAGTAAAGTTTGAGCCAGGGTTTTATGGCGTTGAGGTAAGGATCAGAAAAAGTATATGGAACAGGAATTATAACGATTCCATTTTTGGCGGCACAATTTTTTCTGCAGCAGACCCATTTTATGCCGTGCTTTTTCACCAGATATTTACCCGCAAAGGGTATGAAATACGCGCCTGGGCAAAATCATCCGAAATAAAATTTTTAAAACCGAGTTTTACCGATCTGTCTTTTAAGATCATGGTAAATGAGGCGGACGTTATAGAAGCTGAAGAAATATTAAATACCGTTGGCAAATATACAAAGGCCCTCCCTATTCAAATATTTGATAAAAAAGGCGTAAACGTGGCTACAGTTATGAATGAACTATATATGCGTAATTTAAATTTTACTGATCATGCACACAGCAATAAATGATGCAGTTTTTCTGAAAAAAGGATTTGAAATATCAACGGATAAAGACCTGCTTGATTTTCAAATGATCTATAGCTATTTGAGCGATGAATCATATTGGTCGAAAGGTATTTCTGTTGAAAAAGTGCGCAGATCTATCGAAAACTCCATTTGCTTTGGGGTTTATCACCATGGCAGGCAGGTGGGTTTTGCCCGTATAATTACCGATAAGGCCACATTTGCTTACCTTTGCGATGTGTTTATATTAGATGATTTCAGGGGTCAGGGCTTATCGAAATGGTTAATCCAAACCATTTTGGCCCATGCGGAATTGCAGGGATTAAGGCGCTGGTCGCTGGCCACCGCCGATGCACATGGCTTATATAGCCAGTTTGGGTTTATGCCTTTAACAAGCCCTGAAAACTGGATGGGCATTTATACACCTTTTAAAGTAGATTAAGGAGAACGACGGGATAATGAATATCAAAAAGCTGATTTTTGAAGGAGAAGGTGTATCACTCGACTTTAAAAAAACTATATCGAGTTGTGAAAAAATAGCCCGTACGATGGTATCGTTCGCCAATAATAAAGGCGGGCGCCTGCTTATTGGTGTGGCAGATGATGGTACTATAAAGGGTGTAAAATCTGAAGATGAGGAGCGTTATATGATAACCAAAGCCGCCCATTTTTTTGCAAAGCCCGCGCTTGAACCCACATTTGAAGAGATTTATGTTGATGATAAACTGGTATTGGTTGTTGATACCCCCGAAAGTAATACCAAACCACATTATGCCCTTGCCGAAGATGGCAAATGGTGGGTGTATGTAAGGGTAATGGATAAAAGCGTACTGGCCAGCAGGATCGTGGTTGATGTGCTTAAACGATCATCAAACGATAAAGGCGTGCTGATAGCTTTTTCTGATAATGAAAAAACGCTGCTCGAATATCTTGATAAAAGTGAGCGGATAACTATTAAGGAATGCAGTAAACTGCTTAATTTAGCCCGCAGGCGTGCACAGCAAATATTGGTCGACCTGATACTGTCGGGCGTTATACGCATACACACTACTGAAAAGGAGGAATATTATACGGCGGTTTAGTGATCAGTTAATTGGTGATAGAGATTAGTAAAAATGCTATCTAATCAGACACCCACTAATCTCTAACCACAAACCTCTAATCACTAATATGAAAGCCCTGTTCAATAAATATAAACCACATTACCGCGATAATTTGTTGCTGGCTGCGCCTGTAATGGTATCGCAGTTGGGGCATACTCTGGTGCAAACCTCGGATAGCGTTATTGTGGGCCACTTTGCGGGTACGGTTTGTTTGGCGGCGGTAGCATTGGTTAACAGTATTTTTGTAATACCCATGATCATAGGTTTGGGTATATCCTACGGGATAACCCCGCTTATCGCCCAAAACAACAGCCGTAAGGATTATACGGAGTGCGGGAAGTTGCTCTCCAACAGTTTATTCATAAACCTGGTAACCAGTTTTGTGCTGTTTCTGTTCCTGTATTTTGGGTCGATATTTGTTTTGAACCATCTGCATCAATCGCCGCTGGTTATTGTACAGGCAAAGCCGTTTTTAACGCTGTTGGGCCTATCAATTATCCCCATGCTGATATTCACCACCTTTAAACAATTTGCCGAAGGCCTGGGGTTTACAAAGCAGGCCATGGTTATATCGGTAATTGGCAATGTGCTTAATATTTGTGTCGGGATAGTTTTGGTAAGGGGCATGTTCGGTATAAAACCTATGGGCATACGCGGTGTTGGTTACAGCACACTTATCGATCGCTGCCTGATGGCTATTGTAATGAGCACCTATGTTTTCAGGTCGGCTAATTTTAAGGAATATGTAAAGGGTTTCGCGCTTAAAAATATCAGCTACATCCGCAGTATGCAAATTTTGCGCATAGGCACCCCTATTGCCCTGCAATATACTTTTGAGCTGAGCGCGTTTAGCGGTGCCGCGATAATGATCGGCAGCATCAGCCTTGTTCAGCAGGCGGCACACCAGGTAGCCATCAGTTTAGCATCTATGACCTATATGATATCGAGTGGTATTGCAGCGGCGGCTACCATAAAATCGGGCAATTTTTTTGGGGTGAATAATCATAAAGAATTAAGGATATCGGCCATATCAAATTACCATATTGTGATAGCCTTTATGTGTTGTACGGCGCTTCTATTCAGCTTAGGCAACAATATACTGCCTTATATTTATACTACCGATAAGGCGGTTATAGCTGTTGCAGCACAGTTGCTTATCATAGCAGCGGTGTTTCAGATATTCGACGGAACGCAGGTTGTTGGCCTGGGTATATTGCGTGGCATGGGCGATGTAAACATACCCACCATAATTACATTTTTAGCTTATTGGATAGTTGGTTTGCCAGTAGGCTATTACCTGGGCTTGTACCTTAACTGGGGTGTTAAGGGTGTTTGGTACGGTTTAGTTTTAGGCCTGGTGGTATCGGCTGGATTAATGTTTTTGCGTTTTCAGTTCGTTAGTAAAAAGCATCAGCTAAAAACCGCGTAGCTTAAAAATAAAGCTGGTTAGCCACCCGGTAAGTATTGCAGTGTGCCTCAACAATATCTTTAATTTGTGGTGAATATCCCCCACCCATGCTTACCTGTACAGGTATTTTATCGTTGATACATTGCTCAAAAACAAATTGATCGCGCGCTTTGCAGGCCTCGCGGCTTAAAGCCAGTTTACCTAACTTATCCGATTCCAACACATCAACTCCTGCTAAATAAAAGATAAAATCAGGTTTTTGTTGACTGATCAACCCGGGCAAGGTATCGTGCAGCAAACTCAGGTAATCTTCATCAGCAATTCCATCGGGTAATGGGATATCAAGGTCAGACCGCTCCTTTCGGAAAGGAAAATTATTAGCGCCATGCATGGAGAATGTGAACACGCGGGGTTCATTTTCGAATATCTGCGCGGTGCCATTTCCCTGGTGTACATCTAAATCAATTATTAATATAGATGCTGCTAAATTATTATGCAATAAATAATTAGCTGCCATAGCCTGGTCGTTCAACAAGCAAAACCCCTCGCCCCAGTTTGTCCCGGCATGGTGTGTGCCGCCAGCTGCATTAAAGGCTATGCCATTTTCAAAAGCATAGTGGCAACCGTCAATGGTGCCCCGGCCAATGCGCCTGCAGCGTTCTATCAACCTTGCCGATAACGGGAAACCTATACGCCGCTGCTCCCTGGCGGGCAAGGTAAGATCGCGCAATTGCTGCCAGTAATTTCCATCATGTGTCCAAAGGATCACCTCTTCATCCAAAGGTTGGGGCGAAAACAGGTTTTCCTGTTTGATCAAGCCCTCATACAGCAATTGTTCGGGTATCAACTCATATTTAAGCATCGGGAAACGATGCCCTTCGGGTAATGGGTGTGCATATATCGGGGTGAAGGCTATTTTAAGCATTATTTGAGGCGCTATAAGCCAATTTCTTCTATCGCGCTATTCAGAATGCGCCCGGCTTCGAAAACGTCACTAAACGAATTATAAAGCGGCACAGGGCTTAACCTAATTACGTTTGGCTCACGCCAATCGCCAATAACGCCATGTTTTGTGAGGTAGTTAAAAATATCCTTCGCGTTTTGATGGCACACAATGGATAGCTGGCTGCCACGTTCGTGTTTATGCTTTGGGGTGATGATCTTAAATAATTCGCGGCCTTTATCTTTATTTACCTGGTGGATAATAAACTCCAGGTAGCCCGTTAGCAGATCACCTTTTGCCCGTAATGGCACTATGCCGCCCGCTTCTTCAAAAATATCCAGCGATGCCTTGTGCAAGGCCATTAACATAATGGGCGGCGTACTTACCTGCCATCCATCGGCACCCTGTGCGGCATCAAAGCCGGGGGCCATTAAAAAACGTTTATCCTGCCGGTAACCCCACCAGCCTGCAAAACGGTTGAGGGTTTTATTGTTAAAATGCTGCTCATTCACAAAAATACCGCTGATACCGCCAGGACCTGAGTTCATGTATTTGTACGAACACCAGCAGGCGAAATCAACATCCCAATCATGCAGGTTCAGGGCCACATTACCGGCGGCATGCGCCAGATCGAACCCTGCGATTGACCCCGCATGATGTGCGGCTTTCGTTATAGCCTCTATATCAAAAAACTGACCTGTGTAATAATTTATGCCGCTAAACAACACCAGGGCTAATTCATCCGCATGGGTGTTTATGGTTTTGATGATGTCTTCAGTCCTTAAAGTATCCTCACCCTCGCGTGGAAATATCTCGATGATGGCATTTTCCGGCTCATACCCGTGGAATTTTACCTGGCTTTCAATAGCATATTGGTCTGATGGAAAAGCGCCGCCTTCCATTATTATTTTATACCTTTTAGTTGTTGGCTTATAAAAACTTACCATCAGCAAATGAAGATTTACTGTAAGTGAATTCATCACCGTAACTTCATCAGGCTTGGCACCCACAATGGCCGAAAGCGTATAAGTAAGCTGCTTGTGATAAGCTATCCAGGGATCACCTCCATCAAACCATCCCTCTACACCAAATTGCTGCCAGGCGCTTAGTTGCGCGGCAATATATTTTTGTGCCGATACCGGCTGCAAGCCCAGCGAATTACCGCACAGGTAGATAGCATTGCTGCCATTATGCTGCGGAATTAAAAATTTACTGCGGAAATGCTTGAGCGGATCTTGTTCATCAAGCTGCCGGGCGAAAGCTAAAGTGTTTTGGTAATCCATCCGTCAATATTACAAAAAAGGCAGATCAGAATAGCTATTTATTGGGCTTGCTTACGTAAGCATTACCCTTAATATAAAAACGATAAGGCAATAACGCGTCCTCGCCCGCATAAGAAACACCAACACGCGGCACGGTAGCAATGGCTTCATCGGAAAAGGTTAAACCCCTGTCCTCTATCCATAAAGTATCACTTTGCAGGCTAATGGCATTAATAGCGCGCGATATGCCCAAAGCTTTGGCAACAGAGCCCGGCCCCGAGGTAATGGACGGTTTTAAAGCAAGCATATTACGGCGGTACAGCATAACATCCAACCCTTCGGTTGGTTGAATGGCACGGATCAATATGGCATGTGGTTGGCCCTCGACAGAAGTAACCACATTAAACATTTCATGGATGCCATAACAAAGGTAAACGTATGCTATACCACCCTGCATGAACATAGTTTGGGTGCGCGGGGTTATCCTGTTGCCATAGGAATGTGATGCTTTATCAATAATACCATTATATGCTTCTGTTTCAACAATATATCCACCTGTAGTTACACCATCAATACAGGTAAATATATACTTGCCCAGCAGGCTTTTGCTTAAATGCACTACATCGGTGTTGAGATAAAATGATGGTGGGATCTTCATTTTTTAAGGATTGATTTTAACCATTTATTGATTGGCTTTGCTTTATCAAATATCATAATATGGGTACCGCCTTTGATTATAGTTGCACCTTTTAGTTTTTTATGAGGGAAGATCAGATCATTATCACCATGAATATGATAGGTATTTGGCGGAATGATTGTATTATCCCATTTTAAAGATGCGCTCATCGCCCATTTTAGGAATAATGGGGAGGTTTTTTTAAGCATATCCTTAAAAAGCCACTTATCCCCGGCCGCCATTTTGCCAAATATCAGTTCGATCATAAAGCCCATCGAGGTAAATAATTTATCAGGGACTATTTTATATACAGGCACTTTTCTGAATACACCAAAATATCCCGGCGATTCATCAATTGTTTTTATGCTGGATATTAAAATTGTTTTTTTGAGGTTGATCTTTTTAGCTATTTCAATAGCCAGCATCCCTCCTAACGAATTGCCAATAACAATAGAATTTGGTGTTATATTATATTGGTAGATAAGTTTTTGAGCATAAGTAGCTAAAGTATCAGTTTTATGTGGTACTATCCAATCAACCGGGATAATATCGTTATCTGCAGGCAGCTCAATATTGTTATAGATGCGGGTATCGGCCCCCATGCCTGCTATCAGGAAAATGCTACTCATTTAAGCTCACCAGTTTTACGATCTGCTCCAGGTATTTAGCGTCAACGGCATCAAAATAAGATAAATGCTCGCTGTCCACATCAAGCACGCCTGCCACCTCGTTATGATTAAACAAGGGGATCACCACTTCTGAGCGTGATAATGAGCTACAGGCTATATGGCCCGGAAACTCATCAACATCATCAACGATCAAGGTTTTGGCCTGTTCCCATGCTTCGCCGCAAACGCCCCTGCCCTTAGCTATCCGCGTACAAGCCACCGGCCCCTGGAACGGCCCTAATACCAATTCGTTACCTTTTACCATATAAAAACCAACCCAAAACCAGTTGAATTGTTCTTTTAGCGCAGCGCATATATTGGCCAGGTTTGCAATAAGATCATCCTCTCCCGTTAATAATGCTTCTATTTGCGGGATCAATGATTGATATTGCTCTGCCTTATCGGTTGATTGGGTGATGGTTAAATCTTCTGCCATAATGCAAAAGTAAGCATGAAGTATTACAATTAAATAAGACAAATCTCATATTTAATCTTTTAATTAGCGCAGATGATAGTTAGCCTTACCATAATCCGCTATCGTAAAGCATTTATCCCCTTTGCGCTGTTAGCTATGGCGCTGCACCGGCTATTTATGTGGCTGCAAAAGGGATGCACCTTTTGGAAATTACTGGGTACCGGGCGAAACGGCACATTCGACCTGCAGCCCGACTGGCAGCAATGGGGCCTGCTGGCTGTATGGGATAGCCGGGAAGATTTTGACAGCTTCTACAAAAAATCGTTTGTAGCGGCCTGGTGGAGGGTTTTGGCGCGCGAGCAGTGGACTTTATTGTGCGTCCCGCTTCAAAGTCATGGTAAATGGGATGGGAAAGAGCCTTTCGGGAATCCTGATAGCAGGAATTATACCGGTACAGTTGCGGTTTTAACCCGCGCTACCATCAGGATGAGTAAGCTAAAAAACTTTTGGGCCAATGTAGATAGCGTGGCCAATATAATGGCAGGCGCAGCGGGATATATCACCTCATTCGGCATAGGCGAAGCTCCGGTTTGCAGGCAGGCTACCTTTTCTATCTGGCGGAATGTTGAGGATGTAAAGGCTTTTGCCTATGCATCAAAAGAGCATGCCGATGTGATAACCAAAACACGTATTGAAAGATGGTACAGCGAGGAGCTTTTCGCCCGGTTTAGGCCTGTTGCAAGCTTTGGTACCCTAAACGGCAAAGACCCATTAGATGGGATAGATATAAAATAGAAAATCATGAGAATAATAGCAGAACTGCCGCACCCCGAATTTAAAATATCGATACTTAACATGAACCAGAAATTTATAGTTAAGATAGAGAAGGGCAGCCTTGAGCAAAGTTATAAGATCCCCGAAATGGATTTGACCGACGGTGTAAACAGCGTATTTGAATTGCTTGATGAGGCATTTTTAGAAACGGTAGGCCGCAGGTTTGTTGAAATGCTGAAGGATTATAAAGAAACTTATTATAGGTACAACTATTGATCATGTAATCTTCATAAATATCTGTAAAATAATTATTTATAATTTATAAAATATTAAAACAGAATTTTATTTGGGAGATATTCTCGATCAAATCCATTAATTTTTATTCGATTTGAGGTTGTAGTAGATGTACCTGAAAATATATAATTGATTATTAAGATTTTATATAGGCGAACCAAACAATATTTGGCATAGTTTTTAGCCAAAATAAATGCTAATATAGGCTGAATTTGACATCTCAACCTATAAAATATTATTCAGCTTAAATTATAAAGGCAGCAGGTCGCAGTACCAAAATCCTACAGGTTTGGGTGATGGGTTTTTTACACAACTGTCGTCGGCATTTATGGGTGCCTTGTACTCCTTAAATATTTTCTCGCCCGTTTTGTATTTTATCTCGTTTGAAAATATAGGGCCTTTAAAAGCAAAGGTATGGAACTCGCCATTTTCGCCGCAAACATCTACATCGGCAGGCAGAGCGGCAATAAGTTCGTGGCTGATCTCCTTGCCTGCTATGTTTTCTAAATGTGCTTGGGTGCAGGCTATAACGGTACCAAAACCCAACTCTAAAAACTCATTTATCAATTCATGGGTATCGCGTTTCCATAGCGGGTATATTCCGGTCATGCCAATTTCGGCCAGGCGGTCATCGCGGTACTTCTTCAGGTCTTCCAAAAAGATATCGCCAAATATCGAATGTGTAATGCCTTCGTTTTTAAATTTAGTAAGATGATAGCGCATAGCCTCATCATATTCGGCCATGCCGGGCATTTCGGGCAGGCGGATTTGGTACAAAGGTATCCCAATACTTTCGGCCTGCTGAATGAGCAGTTCGGTACGTACGCCATGCATGGATATCCGGTCAACCGCGTCATTAACCGTAGTAACGAGATATTTTATATCCAGCTGCGGATCGCGTAAGCAATGGTACAAAGCCAGTGCGCTATCCTTGCCGCCGCTCCAGTTGAAAATGCAAGTCATTTTAATTATTGATTTATTGAATGAGTGAATTATTGATTTTACTAATGAGTGATTTTTAATTTAATCACTAAATCATTCATTCAATAATTCAGTAATTAGCTTCGGTAAGCCTATAGTTGCTTTTTCCTGTATTTTAATAAAGTTTTGCTGTGTTACCTGTGGGATATTAGGATCAATGATATACCGGGTTGCATTGGGCGGCACATAATTTATCAGTCCTGCTGCTGGATATACGGCCAGTGATGTGCCTGTCAGGATAAAAATATCAGCACAGGAACAAATCAAGGCGGCTTTTTCTATCATGGGCACATCCTCGCCAAACCAAACCACATGGGCGCGTAAGGGCGAGCCTAATTCGCAAACTTCATCCATGCCCAATTCCCAGCCATCTATGGGGTAAGTTAATTTGGGGTTCAGGCTTGATTGCGAGCGGGTAATAATGCCATGCAGGTGTATTACATTGGTTGAGCCTGCCCTTTCGTGCAGGTCATCAATATTTTGGGTAATGATGGTTACTTCGTATTTATCTTCCAGCTTCGCCAAAGCATAATGGGCCTCGTTTGGCTGGGCGTTAAGTACATCTTTGCGGCGCATGTTATAAAAATCCTGCACCATCTGCGGATTGCGCCGCCAGGCTTGCGGTGTAGCTACATCTTCAATGTTGTATCCCTCCCACAGCCCATCGCTGTCTCTGAAGGTTTTTAAGCCGCTCTCAGCGCTTATTCCGGCGCCGGTGAGTATAACTATGTTTTTCATTTGATATGACCGTAGAGGCACTGTATTTTGCGTTTCGAATTGTTTTATAGAGACGCAAAGTATTGCGCCTCTACGGTGAATTTTACCGCACAAAAAATATGTATTTTCATTTTGTATACTGTAGAGACGCAATACTTTGCGTCTTAGACTATGTTTAAAAGACGCAAAGTATTGCGTTTCTACGGGTGAATTTTATCGCATAAAAAAAGCGACCCATAAAACCGGATCGCTTTAATTTTTATTTCTTTAATTAAACCGCCAGTTTTTTGTTGCTGCGAAGTATAGTGTATTTACTTTGTACAAATTCAAACCCGCCGAATAATATAGCGCCAAAAACTATATCGCCATAAAGCATATTCTTTTCAAATGGAATAGCGGCCATTAACGACGCGCCATAACCGGCTAAGGTTTTAGGGTAAAGCCCTGCGGAACTGTATATCCACGGAAGATCCATGATCAGCCAATGGATGGCTACCGGCGCAAGTAAAACTAATAATACACTTGTTACATTGATCTTTTTGATAAACGTGCCTACAAATACGATCAGTAAAAAGCATAAGCAATACCAGGTGGTATCATTACTCCATAAAGTCCATTGTGAAGTACGCAGATAATCGATGATTATATCGCTCACAACAAATGATAGCAAAACCACAAGGTATGCTTTCCATTTATCAGTAAAATATACCCCGCCAAATATTGCCATAGCGCCAAGCGGGGTGAAATTGCTTAAAAATTTATTTTCAAAGCTTATTAAACGAAATGCTGCTGCCGCAACGATCATTAAAATGACTACTATGGTGCGGGTATTGATCTTTTGTAATGACATGTTTTAAATTATGGAGTAAAATTAGTCAATTATCTTATTTAAATAAAATGCTATTTAAAGGTTATTTTAGTTGTTAAAGAAAGCTATTTTACCGGGATTTATGCCAACGGTAAAATTATATTCCTGTTTGCCGGTTTTATCAAAGGCAAACACCTGCCCGTTTGTTGTATAATTTTTAGCATCGGTTACAAATACCTCGCCCGTACTGGCATTGGCAGCAACGGCAAAAGGCGTAGTGATTGAAGTACCATCAGAAATAAAGTTGGCATTTGATACCGTTTGTGTACTGGTATCATATACCCCTACCTTACCCTCTGATGTTATAAAATAACCATTACTGCCCTCTACAATAAAAGTGCTTGCATCAAAGTTAGCCTGCGATTTCACCACATCGGCATTATCATCAATAATAGCCAGGCTTGACGGTATGGTTGTATAATCACCTGCAGATAGTACATAAACATTGCCATTAGCATCGGCAGTAATATTTTGCGGGTTAATAACAACGGTAAGGGTTTTAGTTACCGTGTTTGTTGTTGCGTCGATAACTGAAACGGTATTGTCGTAGTTTGGATAATCTAACCCGCCTGAATTGGCTACATATATTTTACCATTAGCCACTACTAACTGCTCGGGGTTACGGCCAACGGTAATGTATTTAGTTATCGTAAGCGTGTTTGTATCAATTACAGCCACAGTACCATCGTATGAACTTACATAAGCATTGCCTTTGTAAAACACCACGTCGCGAGGCTCGCGGGCTACGGTGCCGTTAAAAAACTTTATTTGTTTAATGGATTTTGCAGTGCCCGGGTTCACTACTTCAAGCGTGCTGGAAACATTCACAACGATGTACATTTTTGAGCCGTATATCTCAATATCGTTGCCTGTATCGCCCAGCCCACGGTTATTTACCGATTGAAAGATATCGGCAGTAGTTGATTTTGAGGTATAATCATAAAAAGACAAGGTGCTGTTATTATCATTTTGTACCCCCTGGTTAAGCACATAAATACCATTATCGGGTTTTGTAAACGGGTTAACAGGTTTATCCTTATGGCACGATGCCAGCGTGAATGACAATGCCGCGACTGTTAGTAAAATGTTTGGTTTTAAATTTTTCATAGTTTTTTATTTTTAAATTGTTATTTGAAATGATAGCAGATATGACCGTCCCGGCATAGGAAAACTATGCACAATAACATAGTTTTCGTTAAACAGGTTATTTGCGTGGGCCGAGAAAACTACGGGTTTGCCTGATACGGATAGTTTATAAATAAACGACAGGTCGCTTACGCCATAGCCATCTATATAATCCGCCGCGGTGCTGTTGCTTAGATAGTATCGCGATGATGCTAAAACCTGGTTATAATATAATCCAAACTGCCTGTAATCAACGCCGGAATTTAAAGCAAAAGTGTTTTTAGGCGTATAAGGTATTTGCTGGCGATAATAAGTATCGTTAGGGTTGGTTACATCAATAGCATATTGGTAAGAATAATTGATGGATAATAATGCCCGCCAATAGCCGAGTGATTTAGTTTGTGTTTTTAAACTTACATCGGTGCCTTTGATGCTTACGCTGCCCAGGTTGATGATGGATGAAATGACGGGATTTTGGTTTGGCAGGGCAACTATTTTGTTCGATATAGCATTGTAATAACCATCTACAGCAATGCTAACATAATCAAGCAGGTTATTCAGGGCTTTACGGTAAGTTATACCTAAATCATATTGCTTGGCAAATTCAGGTAAAATACCGCGGCTTACGGCATTTATGGCAAAGTAGTATTGCTCGTCGAGCGTAGGCTCCCTAAAACTATCTTTATAAAATGCCCTTAATTGGAGATTTGGGCTGTTAGTTGGCATAAATGAGGCCATTAAGGTTGGGGACAACACATTTTTTGAAGGTGTAGGTTTACCCGCTTTAACACTCTCGCTAACATAAGTATTCAATAAATTACCCTGGAAAAGCCATTTGCCAAGGGTTAGTTTACTGGCCAATACGTTTAATAGTGTAAACCGTGATGGGTAAGCATAGTCATATAAATTAGCGCTGACCCTACTGAAGGAAATATCTGTTGCGTATGATGCTTCCCAATTTGAGGTGATATGATAAGCCAAAGCAGCCGATTGGTAAAACTCCTGCTGCGTATACCGGTCATCCAGCCCACCGCTATTATTTAAAAAATCCGGATCGCGGTAGCGGGTGTATTCCTGTGATAACTTGGTATTTAATAGCAGGTGCAGGCCGTCATCCCAGGTATGCTCATAGCCCGTCTGCAAAAAAAAGTCCCTGTTCCATAGGCGTTGGTTTGATGTAGGGTTGTAGTAAATCACAGCGCCCGGTAAACCACGATCCGAATTATAATAATTAATATGCAGATTGAATTTATTGCTATCATTTTTAAACCAATACAACGCGCCATCAACCTGTTGATCGGCTACATCTGCATTGGTACGTGTTTGTGTTGTGTCGGAACCATCGCCGCTGGTTTTATATTTATACCGGCCATTGGCATTTTCGAGGTAACTGTTAACGGCTAATGACCAGGTATTACTGATACGCTGCTGCCATTGCAAATAAGGGTTAACAAGCCCGAATGAGCCGGCATTAACACCCAGCAATACCTGGTAAGGCTTGGCAGCGGTTAAATTTGGCTGGATGGTTTTAATAGCTATTACACTTGCCGATGCAAATGCCCTTGCCGTAGCGAGTATATCTGCAGGCTGCGCATTATATAACGTAATTTGCTGTACACCGTTTAAATTAAGCTTGCTCAGGTCTATCTGGCCGTTCTCGGCATCGTTGATCTCCACACCATCGTACAAAATAGCAGTATGGTTAGCGCCAAAGCCCCGCACCGATACAGTTTTTATACCCCCGATACCACCGTAATCTTTTATATTAACCCCGGCAAAATCGCGGATGGCATCGGCAACGGTTAAGGCGCTGTAACGGTCGAAATCATTTGCTGAAATAGATTGCGATGGCGTTATCCCCTGTAATTGTGGTATGCCGGTTGAAGATACATTAACCTGCTTTAAATTTTTGGTGGTATCTTTTTGTGCAAATACGGTAAGTGGCAGCAAAAACAACAGCAATACATACCCCGGCTTGCGCCCTGAATGATTAAACAACTGTTGTAAAATTAATGCCATTTGTTGTGAGTTAAACCCACAGCCTACATAAAAGGATGGTTTTGAAATGAAAACACTTTTTTGAAGAGCATTCACATCCAAGCTTCAATCCCCGAAAGCTGTGAATAATATAATGGCTTTGGCAGGTCTTCTGACTTACTCCCCTTTCGTCCTGTCTTCCCGCTTCGATTTTCATCGTAACAGTGACCAATTGAATGGACTATGGTTATGGAGCTTACAGCTGCGGGACAGTTACGGATTTACACCATATTCCCTTTTAATTCCGAACGGTATTACCCATAAGGAAACCTAAAGCAACGCAAAAGTACGAGAAGAATTTATAATGGCAAATAAACCCCCTATATTTATATGGATGAAACTTTATTTGACGATAATATTACTGATGATCGCCTCAGCATCAAAAGCACAGCAGATAGATACCGTATTTCTGCAAGATCTGCTTCAGTCGCACCCCGAACTTTTTAGTCATATACTAAATCACCCGGCCCATAACGAAGTGCAGATATTATACACGCAGATAAACCGTGATAAAAACAACATGCCGCATTTTACATCGTACAGTTACCGGTTAAATGCAGGCCATTATTTTTATCCGGCCAGTACGGTTAAGCTGCCTACAGCCATATTCGCGCTGGAAAAGTTGAATGAGCTGCATATACCCGGCTTAAACAAACGAACGGTTATGATAACCGACAGCTCTTATCAAGGCGAAAGCAAAATGACACAGGACACTACTTCGGCCAATGGTTTGCCCAGCATTGAAAATTATATAAAACAGATTTTGCTGGTGAGCGATAATTATGCCTATAACCGTGTTTATGAATTTGTTGGCCGGGCCGAGATCAACCAAAAACTTAAGAAATACGAGCTAAACCACACCCGTATTATTAGCCGGCTGGCCATATATGACGCGGGTGAAAACGCCAAGCATACCAACGCGATAAATTTTTATAAGGGTGATCAGCTCATCTATCATCAAGTGGCGCAATACGATGCTAAGGACTACCCTATGCATCTGGATTATATGATGCAGGGAAAAGGCTACCTCGACAAAAATGATAAACTGGTAATGCAGCCATACGATTTTACGCAAAAGAATGTTTATACTATAGCTGATCAGCAAATGGTATTGAAAAGGTTGATCTTTCCCGAGGCGTTTCCGAAAGAGCAGCGTTATAATTTAACCAATGATGATTACCAGTTCATTTACCGTTATATGAGCATGTACCCTACCGAAAGTAAAAAGCCAACCTATAATCCCCCAGCCTATTACCCGGCTTTTTGTAAATACCTGTTTTACGGGCAGGACAGCCTTGCAACTATTAACCCGGATGTAAGGATCTTTAATAAAATTGGCGATTCATACGGGTACGATGTAGACAATATTTATTTAGTGGATTTTAAAAATAAGGTTGAGTTTATGCTCACCGCGGTTGTACAATCAAATGATGATGGCATTTATAACGATGATAAGTATGAGTATAAAACGGTTTGCCTGCCTTTTATGAAAAATTTGGGGCAGGTGATCTATCAGTACGAACTACGCAGGCATAAAAATTATTTGCCTGATCTTTCGAAATTTAAGTTTACTTATTAATTGATGCGAAACTTTGTATCTAATTAGTAGTTGTATACCTTTACAGTATGGCACATAAAATAGTAATCCTGCAACCGGAAAATTATAAAAAACATGAAGCCGAAGCACTTGGCGAGGCCGACGACACTAACTTAAGATGGCCCGAGCGTTATGTATCCGTTTTAGGCGGTGTGATGCTGGGTTATTCGGGATTGAAACAATTGTTTAAAAGCCCGTTATCAGCTATCGTAAAAATAGGTGCCGGTGGTTACCTGGTAAACCGTGGTGTCATTGGGCATTGCGAGTTGTATGCCCAGCTTGATAAGCACATGGTAAACCCTGTTAACATCAATATCCGCTCCTCTTTTATCATACACAAGCCACGGCACGAGGTTTATTCATTTTGGCGTAGGTTTGATAACCTGCCATTATTTATGAAGCATTTAAAAAAGGTAGAGCTATTAGAAAACGACCGTTCGCGCTGGTTTTTGAAATTGCCTATAGGTGTTGCCAACATACGCTGGGAAGCAAAAATTGTGAAGGATGAGCCTAATAAAATGATCGGCTGGTGCTCGGTACCGGGATCAATAATTTATAATGCCGGTAAGGTGCGATTCAGGGATATAATAGATGGCGAAGGTACACGTGTGGATGTGGTGATCACTTATCAGCCGCCCGCAGGTACGGTTGGCGCAAGGATAGCAAGGGTATTTAACCCCGTATTTAAACGCATAGTTGAAAATGATGTGCTAAACTTTAAGCATTTTATGGATATTGATTATGCTACCGATACGGTAAATTACTTGTAGATATAATTAAACAACTCGTCATTGCGAGGAATGGTATAAAAACAAAAAGACCCGCATAAATGCAGGTCTTTTTTAATATTTAAGCTGTTTAAATTATTTTACAGCGTCAACTATAGCTTTAAAAGCATCAGGATGGTTCATGGCCAGATCGGCTAATACTTTACGGTTTAAACCGATATCCTTTTTAATTAGCTTACCCATTAACTGTGAGTAAGAAATCCCATGCTGGCGTGCACCTGCGTTGATACGTTGTATCCATAGCGCCCTGAATTCTCTTTTCTTGGTCTTACGGTCACGATAAGCGTACTGTAAGCCTTTTTCTACTGTGTTTTTTGCAACGGTATAAACCTTGCTGCGTGAACCCCAATAACCTTTGGCGAGGTTCATCACTTTTTTCCGGCGTCTTCTCGACGCGACTGCGTTAACTGAACGTGGCATTTTTTGTCGTTTTTGGTAGTGAGTGTTCGCTGGTTAGCGAATCTTTAAAACTCTAATACCTGGTTTAAAAATTTGTTAATTACTTCCCGATACAAAGCATACGTTTTACATTACCTAAATCAGCATTAGAAACTAAGCTGGTGTGGGTAAGGTTACGTTTACGTTTAGTCGACATCTTGGTTAAGATGTGGCTTTTGTATGCGTTCTTTCTTGCAATTTTACCGGTTCCAGTAAGCTTAAAACGCTTTTTAGCACTGGAATTGGTTTTCATTTTTGGCATAACCGTGTTTATATATATGTATTTAATTAATTCTTGTTTTTGGGTGAAAGGTTTCCCTAATCACGGATCACCAAACTCTAATCACTATTTTTTAGCTCCTTTTGAGGCTACGGTTAAAAACATCCGTTTCCCCTCAAGCTTTGGTAACTGCTCTACCTTTCCTACTTCTTCTAATGCCTGTGCAAAACGCAGCAGCAATATTTCGCCCTGCTCCTTATAAACTATAGCGCGGCCTTTAAAATGCACATAAGCCCTCACCTTTTCGCCGGCTTCTAAAAACTTAACGGCATGCTTTAATTTAAACTCAAAGTCATGGTCGTCGGTATTCGGGCCGAACCTTATTTCCTTTATAACAGTTTGTTTGGCGTTGCTTTTTATCTCTTTCAGCTTTTTCTTCTGCTCGTAAACAAACTTGTTATAGTCGGTTACTTTACAAACAGGCGGTACAGCGTTCGGAGAAATTTCAACAAGATCCAGTTCTTGCTCCTGCGCAATAGCTAGTGCATCGCGTAGGGAAAAGATACCTTGCTCCACGTTATCGCCCACGAGGCGCACTTCAGGAGCTTTTATAAATTGATTAATGTTGTGTTCAGCTTCTTTTCTCTTAAAAGGAAGCCTTGGTCCTCTATTGAAAGGTTTGTTTAATGCCAAGTTATACTGTTATTTCTTTAATTATTTTTTCTTTAAATTCTTCAATCGTCATGCTACCCAAATCACCCTGACCATGTTTACGTACGGAAACCATCTCTTCAGCGGCTTCTTTTTCACCCACAATCAGCATATAAGGGATCTTTTTGACTTCAGCATCGCGTATCTTTCGACCTATCTTCTCGTCCCTGAAATCAATAAGCCCGCAAATATCCGAATCTTTTAACGATTCTGAAAGTTTTTTTGCATAATCTTCATATTTTTCACTGATAGGTAAAATAATAAACTGCTCCGGCGATAGCCACAGCGGAAAATTACCCGCGCAATGTTCAATAAGCACAGCCACAAAACGTTCCAACGAGCCAAATGGCGCACGATGGATCATCACGGGGCGGTGTTTTTGATTGTCGCTGCCAGTGTATTCCAGTTCGAAACGCTCAGGCAGGTTATAATCTACCTGTACGGTGCCTAATTGCCATTTACGGCCCAGGGCATCCTTCACCATAAAGTCAAGCTTAGGGCCATAAAAAGCAGCCTCGCCTAATTCAACAACGGTTTTTAAACCCATTTCGGCAGCAGCCTCAATGATATGTGTTTCTGCAAGTTCCCAATTTGCATCGGCGCCAATATATTTTGCCTTATTTTCCGGGTCGCGTAGTGAAATTTGCGCGGTATAATCATCAAAGCCTAATGCTTTAAATACATACAATACCAGATCGATCACCTTTTTAAACTCTTCTTTCACCTGGTCGGGGCGGCAAAATAGGTGGGCATCATCCTGTGTAAATCCACGTACGCGGGTTAAGCCATGCAGCTCACCACTTTGTTCGTAACGGTAAACGGTACCAAACTCAGCCAAACGCACGGGCAGGTCTTTATACGAGCGTGGTTTTGTTTTATATATTTCGCAATGGTGCGGGCAGTTCATCGGTTTCAGGAAAAACTCCTCGCCCTCCTGCGGTGTTTTTATAGGCTGAAATGAATCAGCGCCATATTTTTCGTAGTGGCCCGATGTTACATACAGGTTTTTATGGCCGATATGCGGTGTGATCACCTGTTCATAACCGGCTTTAGCCTGTGCCTTTTGCAAAAAATTTGTTAACCGCTCGCGCAAAGCAGTTCCCTTAGGCAACCATAATGGTAAGCCCATGCCTACTTTTTCACTGAAAGCAAACAATTCCAGCTCCTTGCCCAACTTACGGTGATCGCGCTTTTTGGCTTCTTCGATCATGTGCAGGTAATCGGTAAGCTCGCTTGCTTTGGGGAAGGTAACCCCGTATATGCGTGTTAGCTGCTTACGGCTTTCATCGCCGCGCCAATAGGCACCGGCAACACTCATCAGCTTAACGGCTTTTATAAAACCTGTGTTTGGGATATGCGGGCCGCGGCACAGATCGGTAAATGCACCCTGCGAATAGAAAGTTATAGCGCCATCGGGCAAGTCCTTTAACAAGTCGAGTTTGTACTCATCCCCTTTTTCGGTAAAATACTCAATCGCGTCGGCCTTGCTAACCGGTTTGCGGATAAATTCCTCACGGGTTTTAGCCAGCTCGATGATCTTATCTTCGATCTTTTTAAATTCATCCGATGAAAATTCCCTGTCGCCAAAATCAACATCATAATAAAAGCCGGTTTCGATAGCCGGGCCAATACCGAATTTGGTGCCGGGATAGAGCGCTTCCAAAGCTTCGGCCATTATGTG
>Ga0302303_10000319_pt1 | contig 43187 bp, 34 predicted proteins | sample III_Palsa_E2_1_FD_194542 | JGI IMG/M metagenome (GOLD analysis project Ga0302303, IMG submission 194542) | Peat permafrost microbial communities from Stordalen Mire near Abisko, Sweden - III_Palsa_E2_1 | ecosystem: Environmental > Terrestrial > Soil > Palsa > Peat permafrost | place: Sweden...
ATCCAGAGGCAAAAGTTAGCATACCCATATCAACATCAATATCTACCAGCGGCATCCACATCGTTACAGTATTGTTGGTATCTATCGGCCAGTAGTATTGGTCCTGATGCCATGGAGTAGGGCCGCCACCGGGTTCTTTAAACAAGGCCTGGTCGTGGTATAATCTAACCTTATCTACACCCATTAATTCGGCGGCAATTTTGGCCATGCGTTTTGCCAGTACAAACTTTTTTGCGGCGGCATCAACTTGCCATAAATTCATTATCTGTAAAAAAGCTTTGCCGTAGGTATCTCTGTCCTCAAGCTTACGTTTTTCGGTATTGTAACGGCTTGATGCGCCAACGATAACGGGCCGATAAGCATTGATCTCTACGGCTGACAATACACTTTTAACAAGCGTGTGGCCTTTCTCTTGAAATTCGCTAATGTTTTCGCTAGATAAGTGCTTGAAATTATCTAATGATGGTAACAATGCAGCCGATGCAATCATATTTGGTTAATCAGATAACTCAAAGTAAAAAGTTTTTTACAATTTAAATAATGAATAAAATGGTTTAATTGTGGTGTATATTATCTTTGTATTTTTATTTGGTAAGTATTTATAATAAAATATGCAATGATCAAGGCATCGTTGGAAGTTTTGCAGCCGGGTAACAGGCAATCGTTTTTGGTCAGGAATTTTGACCAGTGGGAATTCGACAGCCCTTACCATTTCCACCCGGAATATGAGCTGACTTTTATTACAAAGGGCAATGGCAAAAGATATGTGGGTACGCATATGGAAGATTTTTCGGCAGGCGACCTGGTATTGCTTGGCCCCAACTTGCCACATTGTTGGAAACTGGCTAACCTTGAACAAATGCAATATGAAGCAGGCGCCATTGTAATACAATTTAATGCTGATTTTTTAGGTACCGACTTTTTTGAACGCCCGGAGCTACAATTGATCAGCAAACTTTTTAAAAAATCAGTAAATGGTATAAGCTTCAAGGGCAATACTCAAATCAATATCAATAAAAGCTTAACCGGGTTAATTAGTGATGACAATAACTTTAAGAAAATGATGAAGTTATTGGATGTGTTACAACAGCTTGCTATCAGTAATGAATTTACCTTGCTCGACCCAAACCAAAGTATAGGCGAACGCTCGATAGCAGAGCAGGAACGGATAAACCCGGTATTTGCTTATTTGGTTGAAAACTTCAGAAAGCCGGTATCATTAGATAAGGCTGCGGCAATTGCTAATATGACAACCAATGCGTTTTGCAAATATTTTAAAAAAATAACCCGCAAAACCTTTATGGAAACTATAATTGAATATCGGCTTAACTATGCTATGCAGCAATTGGTACAAACGGATAAGCCTATATCTGATATATCATTTGAAAGTGGATTTGGAGATGTATCGCACTTCTACAAAATGTTTAAACTAAAAATGGGCCTAAGCCCATTAAATTATCGTAAGAAGTTTATGCGGGACATTGCCACTGGCAAAGCCCCGCTTTTAGTTTAATTTTTATTTATCCGTAGATAAAGAATACGGTACATCTGAAGCTTTTACACCACGTGTTTTATTTGGTGTAGCACTCATGTCCATATTAATTACAGCGCCTTTCATTAAGTCCAGGTGACTAACCCAGTTTAAATCATATGGCTTACCGTTATAAGTCATGGTGTTAACATATTTATTATCCGCGCTATTTTTAGGAGAATTGATGACCAATTGCTTACCATCCTCTAAATTAATCGTGATCTTTTTAAACAATGGTGCACCTAACACGTACTGGCCGCTAACCGGGCATACCGGGTAAAAACCAATTGCCGAGAATACATACCATGCTGAAGTTTGGCCGTTATCCTCATCCCCGCAATAACCATCAGGTGTTGCCCTGTACATGCGGTTCATGGTTTCGCGTGCCCAATATTGGGTTTTCCATGGCTCACCGGCATAACCATAAAGGTAAATCATATGCTGGATCGGTTGATTACCATGTGCGTACTGACCCATATTCGCAATCTGCATTTCGCGGATCTCATGTATGGTGAAACCGTAGTAGCTATCATCAAATGTCGGTGGTAAGGTAAATACCGAATCCAGTTTAGCCACAAAGTTTTTCTTGCCGCCCATCAGGTCGATCAAACCTTGTACATCCTGGAAAACACCCCAGGTGTAGTGCCAGCTGTTACCTTCGGTAAAGGCATCGCCCCATTTAAATGGGTTGAACGGAGTTTGAAATGAACCATCCTTATTTTTACCGCGCATTAACCGGGTACTTGGATCAAACAGGTTCTTGTAGTTCATCGCACGTTTCTTGTAAATGTCGATCTCTGATGCCGGTTTGCCGAGGGCTTTACCTAAAGTATAGATCGAGAAATCATCATAAGCATACTCTAAAGTACGGGCTGCATTTTCGTGGATATTTACATCATAAGGTACATATCCTAAAGTATTATAGTAATCAACACCAATACGGCCGGTAGCATTCGGGCCGGTATTATTTGCGCCATGTATTAAAGCCTTATACAAAGTTTCAATATCATAACCGCGTAAGCCTTTTACATATGATTCGGCCACTACCGATGCTGAGTTGTTACCCACCATACAATCGGCATAGCCCGGGCTCGACCATTCAGGCAACCATCCACCTTCTTTGTAATCGTTTACCAGGCCCTGTTGCATCTCTTTATTGATACCCGGGTAAACGAGGTTCAAGAAAGGATATAAAGCCCTGAAGGTGTCCCAAAAGCCTGTACCGGCAAACAGGTAACCCGGCATAACCTTGCCGTTGTAAACGCTGTAGTGTACGGTTTCTCCTTTAGCATTAACTTCATACATCCTGTTGGGGAAGAAAAGCATGCGGTAAAGGCATGAGTAAAAAGTACGCAGCTGATCGATAGTGCCGCCTTCAACCTGTACATGGTTTAAGGTTTTGTTCCATACGGCTTTCGCTTTTTGCTCGGTTACATCAAATTTATCTTCGCCAATCTCACGTTTCAGGTTTAATTCGGCTTGCTCAATGCTGATAAAGGATGAAGCAACACGCATGTGTACTTTTTCGCCATTAGTGGTACTAAAGGTGATTATAGCGCCTGCATGGTTGCCTTTATACTCTAATGAGCTTTTATCGGTAACCGTATCATGCCAGGTAGTAGCGGTAAAATCCTTATCGATATAAATAACAAAGTAATCCTTAAAATTAGCAGGCACAGCATCGCTGTTTTTGGTGCTGTAACCAATTATCTCATGCTTCTCAGGAATAATCTTTACATAAGATCCTTTATCAAAAGCATCTATCAGGATATGTGAGCTATCACCTTTAGGGAAAGTAAAGCGGAAGTTAGCCGCACGTTCTGTTGGGGTGATTTCGGTAGTAACATTATAATCCGCTAAATAAACGCTGTAATAGTAGGGCTTTGAAATCTCAGCCTTATGCGAAAACCAACTGGCACGTTTGTTTTCGTTAATGATTACTTTGCCAGTTTCCGGGAAAACCGAGAACATCCCGTAATCATTCATCCATGGAGACGGCTGATGCGTTTGTTTAAAGCCGCGGATCTTATCGGCATCATAGGTGTATTGCCATCCGTCGCCCATTTTGCCGGTTTGGGCTGTCCAAAAGTTCATACCCCAAGGTACGGCAACGGCAGGGTAGGTGTTGCCGTTAGACATGATAGGCTTGGATGCAGTACCCATTAATGGGTTAATGTATTCAACAAGGTCTTGCTGTTTGGCAACCTGTGCAAAGGTAAACGCCGGCAAACAGGCAAAAATAATAACGAATAGTTTTTTCATCAGTTTAATGTATTAGCTTACATGAAAATATAAGCCGTAATTTTATCAGTTAAGGCTGCAATTTATCACTTGTTGCTCATATATTTTAGATAAACCGCTAAACTTTTATCTCTAAAACTGATTTTATAGCTATTATATTATAATAAATGCTAAAACGAGTAAGCTTTCAGCTAAATCGTAGGCTTAAACACTGCTAAAAAGTTACAATGGTATTAATTATACAATTGCTTTTTAAACTGATTAGGGCTAATGCCCACCTCTTTTTTAAATAGCCTGGAAAAGTAAGGCAAGTTCTCAAAGCCTAAATTATAAGCAATTTCAGATACACTTTGATCCGCCAGCATCAACAAGTTTTTTGCTTCGGATATCAAGTAAATATGAATCAATTCGAGTGCGGTTTTGCCGGTTTCTTTTTTTAGCAGATCGCTCAAATAGCGGGATGAAAGATTAAGCTGCTCTGCCATATAGTTTACAGTTGGTAAACCTTTAGATAAGCCGCCGTTTAAAAAATAGGTTGCCAGGTTACTATTGAATTTTGAAACCGTTCTGCCCGATAATTCAGTACGGTTAATAAACTGCCTGTTGTAAAAACGCTGCGAGTATTTTAATACCGAATCGATATGGGTGAGCATAATATCGCGACTATACTCATCGGGATTATTATAATATTCGGATTGGATTTTAGAAAACAGATCCCACACTATTTGTTCTTCGCGTGGTGATAAGTGCAGGGCTTCGTTGGCTTCGTATTCAAAAAAACTATACTTTTTTATTTCGTTATGCAGGTTGTGCCCATTCAAAAAATCTTCATGAATAAAAATGAGAAACCCATCTTCTTCAAACTCCAGGTTTCTAAATTCTACCACTTGCCGCGGTTTATAAAACGACATCGAACCGTTGCCATGATCGTACTTGGTGCGGCCATACATAACTACACCCGATTTTAGCTTTTTTGAGCCGATCATGTAAAAGTCAGAGGTAAATTCCATATCGCCTATATTACAAACCTTGTTGCATTGAAAAAGGCTGATCAAAGGGTGCTCTGGCGGTGGGAAGCCATTAAATTCGTGCAGATCGGCAATGCTGGTGAAGTGTTTCATGCTGTTTAAATTAAACAAACCTACACCGAAAACGGCATAGGTTTGTCATTATAAAATAGAATTTTAATTAGTGGCCGTGAGCCGCAGTTGCTACTTCGCTCCATTCTTCCCATTCGGCTAAACGACTAGCGTATAATTGTTTTACCCAAGGGAAAGCAACTTTGCCTAAGAATAACCTTAATGGCGGGTTTTCGCTGTCAACCAATTTCAAAATTGCAGGGGTTGTTGCTTCGGGATTGCCGAATGCGTCATCGGTAAGGCCAGCCTGGAATGCTGCTTTTACACCAGCATAAGCTTCAATAGCTTCTGTTTGTGATGATGATGCCCCAGCCCAATCGGTTGAGAAACCATTAGGTTCGATCAACGAAACTTTAATGCCAAAATCTTTTACCTCGGCTGCCAATGTTTCGCTTAAGCCTTCTACCGCAAATTTTGATGCATTGTAAATACCTAATACCGGCAAGGTAGCCACACCCAATACACTTGATACTTGGATAATGTGCCCATGACCTTGCCCGCGCATAATTGGTAATACGGCTTGTGTTATCCATAGTAAACCAAATACGTTAGTTTCTATTTGCTGGCGGGCTTGTTCTTCGGTAGTTTCTTCAATCGCGCCAAATAAACCAAAACCTGCATTGTTGATCAGCACATCAATACTGCCGAATGTGTCTTTTGCTTTTTTAACAGCGGCAAAGCCAGCTGCCCTGTCGTTTACATCTAATTGGATGGGTAATATCGCATCGCCATAAGTTGCTACCAAATCACTTAAAGTATCTAAATTTCTTGCAGTTGCGGCAACTTTGTCGCCTCGTTTTAAAAATGCTTCTGCCCATATTTTCCCGAATCCACGGGAAGCGCCTGTAATGAAAATTGTTTTTGCCATTGCTTTGTTTTTTAATGTTGATACAAAACTATGGTCAATGTCACAGGCCGATTTATACAAAAGTGGGTAAGAATGATACGTTTTGTACAAGCGGGGTTTATATGGTAATCAGATTGTCATAACGAGGATTATTGGTTATCGTGGTGACTGTTTATCGCAATGGTTTTGGAAATATAGGCAAGCTCTCGTGCCCGTCTTCATCTACGGATTGTATGGCAAATAAGTAATTGTCTTTTGAATAATCCAACGTAGCTGTGGTATCTGTTACATAATATTTTTGCTGCCAATATGGGCTTATGGTTTCGCGCATCAATACATAATAGCCGACAGGCTTTTTACCTGATTTTGGGGCTTCCCACTTTAAAACAGTTTTATTGGTGAGGCCGCTGGTTACTATACCCACATTTTGAGGTTCGGCAGGGGCGCTGGCCAGATTAGCTAATACCGAAAGATTCATTCGGGCAACTTTTTGCACATAATTATAGTCTACAAAATCGGGCAGATCGCCATAATCAACACCGTTAACGTTACGCACATCCTGATGCTGGCGATTAAAATCTTCATTCATTTCGGTAAACCTTACCGCTGCAAATCCTTGTACCAGGAATGGTACCTGATCGCCACTGCGCAGATACCTGTCGCGACGGTAAATTAGTTTAACATCTAACTGGTCAACATAACGTTCCGCAACTTCTTTTATATAACGGGCCAGCTCGCGCGAAGGGCTGTCATTCTCACCTCCTAAATCTATCAATCCTGCTATTTGCCTTGCATTGCCCGCCGCGACTGATGGTACGCCTTCGCTAAAAACGCGTACGCTGCGGTTATCTTTAATATCGGTTTCCATACCATGAGTATTGCCCACAATATCATTATTTAGCACTGCGTCAATATTCCAATTCTCGGCCTTTGCACGCTTGGCTACATTGGTTGACCCATATAAACCCTGCTCTTCGCCTACTACCGACATGAAAATTATAGTTGCCGGGAAAGACCGGGTTGACATAACCCTTGCTAATTCCATTGAAACGGCCGTGCCGCTGGCATCGTCATTCGCACCGGGTTCAACTGCATTGGGGTTCATTACATCATTAACGCGCGAATCATAATGGCCGGAAACGATGTAAACCCGGGTATCGTTAGGGTCAGTCCCTTTTAAAATAGCTAATACATTTTTAAGTTTAACAGGCTTGTCTATCCGGTCGCCTTTAGGTTGGGTAAAAGTGTCAAACTGCACCACCATTCTGCCGCGGGATTCATTGGCATATTTCTCAAACGTAGCTTTTATCCAGTTCCGTGCCGCTCCGCTGCCTTCGGTTTGGCTGGTGGTATCGCTTAATGTATGGCGGGTTTTAAAACTAACCAACTTGCGTATGTTGGCTTCTATATTTTTTGATGATACCTCATCAACCATTTGTTTAATGGCTAAATCCTGCCTGATAGTGGTTTGAGCAGATGATTGTAATGCAAAAAATACAGGAATGAATAAGAATAGATATTTCATAATAATAAAGCGTTGATCGTAAAATAATAAACTTATTCTCCTTCCTCAACCATTACATTTTCTGCCTGGCTAAAATTACTTTTTACAAAGTGGCACCAGTCGCATTCTTTTTTACCGCAGCCTGTATTAAAATCGTGCGCCATTATTTTTTGATAGACAGTTATAATCTGTTCGGTTACGGTGTCGGTGTCTTCGGTTGTGATGAATAATTTTTCTTTATGGTATTCACCATCTTTTACTGGTTCAACAAAATCAAAAATGGTGCTCACTACCTGCCAATCGTTGGTACGGTCGTTGTCAATTAATATTTTGTAGAAAACCGCCTGGCGCCAGTAGTCGCCTCCATTCAGATCATCATTAGTAGGGCGAAGGAATTTGTCTTTCGCATTTTTAAGCTTACCGGTTTTATAGTCGACAACCGTTACGTTTTTGCCTTCAAATTCAATTTTGTCCAGGTTACCTTTTATCGGTACGCCTTTTATTTCAATATTCTTAATAGCGCGCTCGGTAACAGCTACTTTGTTCCATTGCTCTACATTTAGCTCATAATAAGGCGGCAATATCTTTTCGCCATAAGCTAAACGCAGTTTAAATTCTTCTTTAGTGAACGAATCGCGGTTGCGGAACATATACCAGCGGAATTCCTTCATAAACTCTTCTGTCGGCGGGAATTCATCACCCCATTCCTGCAATTTTTTAAAGGTACGGTTAAGCGCCCAGTGCACAGCCTGCCCAAATGTAGCCGACGGGCTTTTGCCCGATGGCACCCGGATCAAACATTGGAAGTAGAACCGCAACGGGCAATCTAAATAATTATTTAAATGCGTTACCGAAAGCGTGTAGTTCTGCAATAACTGGTTGATATAATTATGATCCAACAGCTCAACCCTTGGTTTATCATCTATGGTAAATTGGGTAGCATAAAAACCAATCATATCGTCCTCATTTACCTGCGGGCGTTCTACCTGTAATTGCGTGTCAGCCAATATCTCACCCAAAAATTGTGATGCTTCCTGATCCTTGCCGTTTTTGTCGGTGCTCGAATAAGAGATCATCAGGCATTGCTTGGCACGGGTAAGCGCTACGTAAAACAACCTGCGCGATTCTTCTTTTTGGGCGATATCGTCACCCTTGCTTTGTGTTAAGGTATCCGGATAACTGAAACCTGTATTCCTGCCTTTTGCATCCCACGTTTTTTTATCGCAGCCAATGAAAAATACATGCTCATATTCTAACCCCTTAGAACCGTGCGCGGTTAAAAAGTTGATTCCTTTTTCAGAAAATATCATCTGGTTTAAGCTCAACCGGATATTATTCTTTTTCATCAGGTCGATGGTAAGGATCAGGTCGGCTAACGTTATTTCCGGGCTTTTGCGACTCTCATCTTTCAGGAAATCAAAAAAACTGGTGAGCATTTGCATGTAAGTGCCTTTTTCCTGCTGATGCATAATGTAACGGAGGATCCCCATTTTACCGATCACCTGCTGAAAGAACTGTTGTAGCGTAATACTTACAGCATCCTTTAACAACAACTCGATATTGTTGATGAGGTATTTCATCTCCACATTTTGCACATTATCAAACAAACCCGGTTGGGTAGGTGTGCGCATCTCACCTATATACCTGCGCAGTGAGGTTTTGGGCTGATTGTTAGAATATACGGCATAATTTTCTTTTGCTACCGCTATGCTTGCTTTGGCAACTTCTATAGGCGCAATGTTGAAGAAATCGTAGTGCATGATCTCGAACAACAATTCATCGCCACTGTAGGGCGAATCCATTTCCATAGCGAGATAGCGCAAAATGGTGATTATCTTCTCGCCGAAAGGCTGTTCCAAAACATCAATTTTGCGTTTGGTGTTAACCGCTATTTTCTCTACATCTAAATATTGCAGTAATTCCTCAACCTGGCTGTGGTTACGGTAAATCACCGCGATCTCATTTGCTGGCGTGTCTTTCTCAATCAGGGTTTTGATCTGCATGGCTACATCCACAACCTCTTTGCCGGGATTTTCATATTCGCGGATGACAGGCTCAATATTTAATTCATTAAAACGAGGGTGCGAAGCCCGCAAGTCTTTATCCAGCTTTAGCTGACTGGTTAAACGCTCGTTATTATTGCTGATAAGCGCTTTTGAAATGTCAAGAATTTGCTGATTAGAACGGTAGTTATGCCTAAGTACAACAGTTTCTAAAACACTTACATATTCATTAGCAAAATTCATGATGTTCGCCATGTTAGCACCCTGAAATTTAAAGATCGACTGATCGTCATCGCCTACCACAAACACGTTTGGTGTTTCCCAATAGTTTAGTAGGAATTTCAATAATTCATTTTGTGAACCGCTGGTATCCTGAAACTCATCCACCAAAATGTATTGGTAGCGCTCCTGGTATTTGCGCAAGATCTCGTCATTCTCGCGGAAAGCTTTGAGCACCCAGATGATCATGTCATCATAATCATACCAGTTTTTGGCGCTCATTTTGGCCGCGTAATTTTTGTATTCGCTTACGGCAGACAGCAGTTTTTGCATGGTATCAACAATTTTGTCGATATCCTTTTGCTTAGGATCGCCAATTTTTATGCCTGCTTTGGCATTGGCTCTTTTGTAGATGAATTCATCGCGATTAGGCAAATCTTCTACATATTCTTTTACTGCTGCTCCGATTATTTCTTCGTTCCATCCTTCACTTTTCATGGTAGAGAAAAGCCGTTTCAACCGTGGTGCATCAAAGTAAATATCGCCTGTAAAACGCTTTAACAAATGCTCGTTCGGGAATTCATCAACCAGTTCACGAAACAGCATTGCCCCATCCAACTCAGATAACGGCTCTAAATTCAGCTTTCCAAAATACTCCAGGTTTTCTTGGATAATCTCGTTACAAAAAGCGTGGAAAGTATAGATGTTAACGCGATATGCATCCGGCCCGATAAAATCAAACAAACGCTTACGCATAGCGATAGCACCGGCATCGGTATAGGTAAGGCAAAGTATTTCGTTGGGCAAGGCATCGGTATCGGTTAATATTTTACCAATACGTGCAGCTAAAATCTGCGTTTTACCTGTACCCGGCCCGGCAACCACCAGCACCGGCCCATCCATTTTATTAACCGCAGCTAATTGCTCGGGATTGAGGTTGGCTAAGGCTTCCTGAAATTTTTCGTTGTATTTATTGGTGGGTGATTGCATTAACAAATTTACTAATTATTGTAGCATATAAATCAGCTTTAATGAATAGAAATATTTTGCGAATCATTAAAAATTATGATATTTAAAATAAAAATTATGATATTTAAAAAAACTTAAACCATGGAAATACCCACTATCGGTCGGGCTACAATAATTGAAGATTTTGATTATATTGAGATAATAATACCAGCGAAGAAAAACTGGTTGTTGATTTTATTTTTAGGCTTTTGGATAGGTGGATGGTTATTTGGAGAAATCACTGTTAATGGCACGTTGGTGAATATACGTTCAGGATCGCTTGATTTTTTTACAATACTATGGTTATGCGGATGGACTTTAGGCGGAGCGGTTGTAATTAGAACTTTAATATGGAGTTTATTTGGCAAAGAAATTATTACGGTGGATCGGGGAACAATAACTATAGATAAAAAAGGTGCGATTTTTTATAAGGCAAAAACCTACGAGTTAAATGAAGCTAAGCATTTCAGGTCTGAAGAAGAAAATTTCCCAACTGACAATTTTGGAAACAAGATTAGTAATCCTTTTAATCTTGATAAATTAGGAACGATGAATTTGAATATGGAATGCAAACTATCAAATTTGGCGATAGGCTTGATGAAGCAGAAGGTAATTACATACTACAAAAGCTTCGCGATAAAAAGTATATCAGTTAACTTTTACCTCATGCGCCAGCTTCACAATATCTAACACTTCCAAAATCTGTTTATCATAACCAATTAAAGTACTATTGATCATCGCCTGTCCTAACTCCGCAAGGGTGCTAACCGTTTTAGGGAAAAATTTTCGCATGATTGGATACAACCAAATAAAGTACTTATAGTATGGCAAGGTGTTCTTTAATCCCTTAGTGGGCTTCATGCCGCCCGGCCTGAAATTGTATACGGCTTTAAATGGCAGCTTCATCAAATCGTTCTCGGTTTTGCCTTTTACCCGTGCCCACATCGAGCTGCCTTTTTCACTGCTATCAGTGTTTGCGCCGGAGATGTAGCAGAACTCCATCACCGCGTTTTGCTTAACCAATGTTTCTGCAAAGTGCATGGTGAGGGTATAGGTAAGTTTATAATATTCTGGCTCTTTCATCCCAACTGACGAAACACCAAGGCAAAAATAACAAGCATCATAACCTGTTAATTGATCAGCAATTGATGACACATCATAAAAATCTGCATGAACAATTTCTTTTAATTTGGGATGGCTATGGCCCGAAGGTTTCCTGTTGATGATAAGCACCTGCCCGATATGCGGATTGAGTAAACATTCGTGCATTACACCTTCACCAACCATGCCGGTCGAGCCGGTTACTATCACTTTTATTTTATTCATGCTATTATAAACTTATGCCGTCGCCGGTTTTAAATTGTTGGTTAATGGTAACTGATAATTTACCGCTTGGTTTCAATCTTTGGGTAATCACTTTTACTGCAGAGTGCTGTAGGTCGTCGGTCATCTGGTAGGCGACTAATAAAGCGCCAGCTTTCTCAATGCCTGGCAAACCTGCTATGGTGTAAGCATTTGCAAAAACACTGATCACCGTGTTTCTTCGGGCAGCAAGGCGAGCGATTAATTGTTTTACATCAGCAGTATAGTCCAATTTACTTGCCGGGCGCTTGCGGGTATCATTTATGCTGATATAAATTTGGTCGTATTGTTTTAAAGCTTGTTCCAAGCTGGCAATATCGGCTGGCGATTCATTTTTGCTGATCGTAAATATCCTGGCATCGGCATACCAATGGCAAAAATCCTGTTGGAACACGGTTGCGCGATCAACGCCAATGCTAACTACAGCAGTATGCGCTATAGGGTTAAGCTGTAATGATGCCGCGTTGCCTTTTAGCAGGGTTATGGAAGCATCGCTTAATTGTGCAACCAATTCTCTTTCAGCCGGGCGATTTAAATCTTCTTCAAGATTTTTGATAGGTGTTTCATGATAGTTGTTTAAACCAGCCCAATATTTAGCAGCCAGCACTTTTTTAACACGGGCATCAAATTCCTTGCTTGATATTTCATCGCGGCGTACAGCTCTCCGTATCTTTTGGATGGCTAAGGCAGAATTTGGTGATAATTCCAGGATATCATTACCTGCCAAAAACGCTCTTACATCCGCATCCCCGTTAGGGAAATATTTTACAACACCTTTCATCTCCATCGCATCAGAAACAACCAATCCTTTAAAATTTAGTGAATCCTTTAAGTCACCGGTTACAATTTTACGGGATAGGGTTGATGGAAGATGCTTGGTGCTATCCAGCGCGGGTATATCCATATGGGCTACCATTACACCGCTTATACCTGCTTTTATCGCTTGGCGGAAAGGATATTCTTCCAGCGTATCCAATCGTTCCCTGCTAAATGGTAGTAAAGGCAGATCTAAATGCGAATCTACATTGGTATCGCCGTGGCCGGGGAAGTGTTTGGCGGTAACCAGTAAACCTTCATCCTGCATACCTTTAAAATAAGCTATGCCTTTGGCCGCTACGTTATATTTATTATCACCAAACGAGCGGTAATTTATCACAGGGTTATCCGGATTATTATTAATATCCATATCCGGCCCGAAATTCATTTGCATGCCCATGCGTTTAAAATCATAGGCCACCATTTGTCCCATTTTGTAAATGAGTGTATTATCGCGTATAGCACCTAAGGTCATTTGGTAAGGATAGGATATAGTCGAATCCAGTCGCATGCCTAATCCCCATTCGCCATCCTGGGCTATAATTAAGGGTACCTGAGAGATTTTTTGATAACGATTAATCAATTCTGCCTGCCTAACTGGCCCTCCCTGGAAAAAGACCAATCCGCCAACCTGTTCAGTTTTAATTACACCTGCAACCGAATCTTCATACGCTTTGCCCAAGTTTGTATGCGCCCGTACAAAAAAAAGTTGCGCGATTTTTTGCCGGCGACTCATTTTCCTGAATATAGAGTCGACCCAGCGGTTTTGTTTATCTAATGATTGCACATAGCTCTCTTTTTGCGCAAAGGCGCTTACAGTAACAAAATTTAACGCTGATAAAAAAATGAAAACAATTATTTTCCGGGTAATGGTCATAGTTCAAATGTAGGTAAAACTAAATGCTGTGGCATGATTTTAGTTTCTGCTTGTAAAAAAAATCAACATCAAAATAAACCTTTGGTTTAAAAATTACTCTATCAGGTATAATTAAAACATTTTAACATGAAAAAAATCCTTTTACTATTAGCTATAGGCCTCATGTTTGCAGGTTCTGTAAGCGCACAGGTATATTATTATGGCCCACGAAGAGACGTAGTTAGACACCGCAGGGTGCCCGAGAGAGACAATCACGATGACTTTTATCGTGTACGTGTAGGTGTTGCCGGTGGTTTAAACCTTGCCAATACGGTTACAGGTTATAATAATCAAGTTAGCACAGGTACCATTGCCGGTTTCAATGCAGGTCTGTTTCTGGAAGTGCCGTTAATTTACCCGCTATCATTTGAACCGGAAGTTTTGTATTCTCAAAAAGGATACAGTGCCAGCACTCCTGATGGTCATTTTACATCTCGTGAGAATTTTATTGACGTACCATTGTTAGCTAAATTTAAATTAGCACCAGGGTTTAACTTCCTGATTGGTCCGCAATTGTCGTTCTTAACTAACACAACTAACACCTACAGCAGCGGCTTTACGGTTACCGCCCAAAACCACGATAACAACAATAATGGTAATAACACCTTTGTTGATGGCGTTATAGGTGTAAGTTTTGATCTGAACCAGAGTGTTGAGTTACGTGCACGTTACACAATTGACTTTAACCAGGGTGATGGCTACGGTGATTCTTATGTGCCTGAATATCGTAACCAGGTATTTCAAATTGGTTTAGGCATCAAATTTGAGTAATAAGTAATAAGTGGATAGGATCTGTGAAGGCAATTTGGTTGTGTGGTGATATTGGCGCCTTTGATCCTGGCTGCTTTACTTAAGAAAGTATATTGTTTGGAGATTAGAGGGTAGGGTTTTACCGTTGGGGGCTTGGTGATGTTGTGTTTGTGTTGGTGGCAGCCTTTGATGTATAACCCGATCTCTAATCTCTATTTTTTTTGAGTAGTCCTGGCCTACAAATTCCCTTCGCTTCGTTTAGCAAGTTCCTTGCTGATTTTATCCAGCGCTTTCTTTTTCTTTTGATCCTTTGTTTTCTTCGCCAGGGCTGCCTCGGCTTTTAACAGGTAAGTTTCGGTATTAGTTCGCGCATAGTATTTGCAGAACCATGTTAATGGGCAAATATCGCATTTAGGGCTGCGGGCTATGCAAATGTAGCGGCCATGTAATATGAGCCAGTGATGTGCAATAGCTAAAGTTTCTTTAGGCAGATACTCTACCAACTGCTTTTCAACTGCCAATGGAGTGCGTGCATTAGTAGTCAATCCTATCCTGTTTGCTACACGGAATACATGGGTATCAACCGCAATGGCAGGTGCATCATAAACTACGGATGCAATTACATTAGCAGTTTTTCGGCCTACGCCCGGCATCTTTTGTAACTGGTCGATATCCGATGGTACTTCATTATGAAAAACATCAACCAGTATTTTTGCCATACCTACCAAATGTTTGGCTTTGTTGTTTGGATAGCTCACACTGCGGATGTATGTAAATACTTCTTCAGGTGTGGATGCCGCTAAACTTTCTGGCGTTGGGAAGCGCTCGAACAGGGCAGGGGTTACCTGGTTAATGCGTTTATCGGTACACTGTGCAGATAGGATCACCGCTATCAGCAATTGAAACGGACTGCCGTAATGCAGTTCGGTAACGGCGTTGGGTTGGTTTTTCGAAAAATAATCTACAAAATGGCGGTAACGTTCTTGCTTTAGCATGGTGGATGAAAGTATTCCGTCGAAAATAAATAAAAAAAAGAAGCCCGGCATAAATTTTATACCGGGCTTTGTTTTTGCCGACCGAAAGATTAACTACTTAAGCTTTTTGAATAGTCGAGGATGTAATGAATGGTTTGCAGTTTTGGTTTTTTTCTTAAAAGATCCAAATCTGCACGGATAGAGTGATAAAATATCAAATCATCCGCGTCTGAAATTTCGTGTACATCCTTGTCTTTCACTTCTGCGTTGTTAATAGCCGGGCTAAAAGATTTTGTAAAGGTTTCACCCATAAGCTTGTTTATTGTTAAAGTACAAATACTAAACGCAAGCCTGAAGGTAATATTTTATTAACTATGAAAAAAATTTCATGAAAATTTCATGAAATTAGTTCTTCAAGCTAAGTTCTTTACCCTGCATCATTTTACGAAGGTTATTAAGCGCATAACGCATACGGCCAAGGGCAGTATTGATGCTTACATCGGTAATATCAGCAATCTCTTTAAAGCTCAAATCGCCAAAGTGGCGCATGATCAATACCTCTTTTTGCTCGGATGGTAACAATTGAATTAAAGCTTTAAGGTCTTTATGCGTTTGTTCGCGAACCAGGCGGTCCTCAGCGCTTTCGTCATAATTACCTAAAACCTCAAAAATGTCAAAGTCGTCGCCATTGCTTACCATTGGCGCACGTTTTTCACGGCGAAAATGATCGATAACCAGGTTATGCGCAATACGGGTTACCCAGGGTAAAAACTTGCCCTCCTCATTATATTTCCCGGCTTTTAATGTGTTAATTACTTTTATAAAAGTATCCTGGAAAATATCCTCAGCAAGATATTCGTCTTTAACGAGTAAGTAAATAGAAGTGTAAATTTTAGATTGATATCGGCGTATTAATTCCACCAGCCCCGCCTCATCACCCGTGATGTATAGATGGATTAGATCCTGATCACTTTGCAATTGAAAATCCATAGAAAACCGTTACTTTAAACTTAATTAAAAGATATTATTTTTATTAAAGTAGAGTTTAATCTATAGGGGTCTCCTTTTGTTAAAGAATTGTTACATCAAATAAAGCAAAAAAATCGAAAAAAAACAAATATTTCAGCGTATTTAACGTTTTAACACTTTTTAACATTTAACGGATTTAAGCTGTTAAAGTTTAATGGGTTAAGTGATTGCAGCAGATAATTAATTATTAAAATGTGATTTATAATATCGGGCTATTCTCTTTGCTTTAATAAAATTATATAAGCCATGAATCCAGGTTGGCGAGTGAGTTCTGCCGATGGTTGTAATATTAAGATACATTATATTTTCGTCAAAAAGCAAAGTTATTTCCCTGTTCCAGACAGGGGCATAAAATTCAAAACTCGTCATTATTCTATTTTTATTAATGATTAAATTATGACTTATATATAATGCATCTAAAGTTTTTATAATGTCAGTTTTGTTCTCTGCTACATTTTTTCCATGAATTTTAATAAGGGCATTATTTAAAGACAAATTTACCGATAACCATATGATTACAAATAAATATACTCCTAAGGCCGAGCTATAAGTTTGATTCCCAATTTCATATTGAAATATAGAATATACTGTTATTATGATAATCAGTAAACAAAGGGCATAGTTAACAATGGTATTTGAGCCTATCTTTTTAAATTCAAGTCTTTGCTTTTTAATGCTTTGTTGATAATCAATTTCTGTGCGGTTTATATGTTTAGAAGTATATTGCATTTATTATGATAATTTGCGCTTAAGTTAGTTATTTACAGCAATTAATCAACCCAAAATCATATTCACATTTATTAGTTGTACGCATTTGGAAAAGGCTAATAATTTTAGGATTTTTGCGTTTTGAAAGAGGGATATAAAATTTAATGATTAAAGAAGCAGAAAAAGATCCGCAACAAAATATTATCATCAAAGGTACCCGTGTTCACAACCTGAAAAATCTGGATGTGGCTATACCTAAAAATAAGCTGGTTGTGGTTACGGGCATGTCGGGTTCGGGTAAATCATCACTTGCATTTGATACCTTGTATGCCGAAGGGCAGCGCAGGTATGTAGAAAGCCTATCCTCATACGCCCGCCAGTTTTTAGGCCGGATGAATAAACCCGATGTTGATTACATTAAAGGCATTGCCCCGGCTATCGCTATCGAGCAAAAAGTGATCACCTCAAACCCGCGTTCAACCGTGGGTACTTCAACCGAGATCTATGATTATTTGAAATTGCTTTTTTCGCGTATTGGCAAAACTATCTCACCGGTATCAGGCAATTTGGTTAAAAGAGATTCGGTTACCGATGTGATTAATTTCATCATAACCTTGCCCAATGATACGCAGGTTACTATCCTTTGCCCGCTATACCCGCACAATAACCGCAGTTTAAAAGAAGAACTGGCAGTGCTAATGCAAAAAGGCTTTGTGAGGGTAGAGTATCTTCAAAAACTATCGCGTATTGAAACTTTGCTGGAAGATATGAGCATTGTGGATGACGGGCAATGGTTAAAAGAAGAGGTTAAAGGTGAAAAGGCGACTAACGAAAGCGCTACATCTGCCCACCAGGCGGTGCGTATTGTGATTGACCGTATAACTAAAAACGAAGAAGATGAAACCTATAGCCGTTTAGGCGACTCGATACAAACTGCATTTTTTGAAGGCAAAGGTGATTGCTACGTGCGTTACCAACAGCCGGATGCGGAACAGGAAACCGAACGCTTTTTTTGCGACAGGTTTGAATTGGACGGGATAAAATTTGAAGAACCAACCGCCAATTTCTTCAGCTTTAATAACCCTTACGGTGCTTGTAAGCGCTGCGAAGGTTATGGTAAGGTAATTGGCATTGATGAGGATTTGGTTATCCCGGATAAAAGCAAAAGCATTTACGAAGGTGCTATTGCCCCATGGCGCGGTGAAAAAATGCGCGAGTGGAATGATAAATTGATCAGCGTTGCTTTAAAGTTTGATTTTCCTATCCATCGCCAATACAACCAACTTACTGAAAAAGAACAACGCCTGTTATGGACGGGTAATAAATATTTCCGCGGTTTGGATGAGTTTTTTGCTGAAATGGAAGCGCAGACTTATAAGATCCAGTATCGTGTAATGCTTTCGCGTTATCGCGGTAAAACCACTTGCCCCGAATGTAAGGGCAGTCGTTTAAGGCAGGATGCATCTTATGTGAAGATCGATGGTAAGTCAATTACCGATGTGGTACTGATGGCTTTAGATAAGGCTTTAGATTTCTTCAGCAACCTGCAACTGAACGAAACCGATGCCAAAGTAGGTAAACGCCTGCTGATGGAAATAACCAACCGTTTATTGTTTTTGAATGACGTTGGTTTGAGTTATTTAACACTAAATCGGTTGTCAAATACATTATCAGGTGGTGAATCACAGCGTATTAATCTGGCAACTTCATTAGGCAGTAGTTTGGTTGGATCTATCTATGTGCTGGATGAGCCAAGTATTGGTTTGCACCCTAAAGACACTCAACGCTTAATAACCGTGCTAAAATCACTTCGCGATGTTGGCAATACGGTATTAGTTGTTGAGCACGAAGAAGAGATCATGAAAGCTGCCGATCATATCATTGATATTGGCCCTGCCGCTGGCACACATGGTGGTGAGTTGATATTTACAGGCACCTACGATGAAATCATTAAAGATGATAACAGTCTTACCGGTCGTTATTTAAGCGGGAAAGAGCAGATTGCGATACCGGATCATCGCCGCAAATGGCATGATTATATCGGCATAAAAGGTGCTAGGGAAAATAACCTGCAGCATGTAGATGCTAAATTTCCATTAGGTGTTTTAACCGTGGTTACAGGCGTATCCGGCTCGGGTAAAACCAGTTTGGTTAAACGGATCTTAGCTCCTGCATTGCAAAAAACTTTAGGTAATTATTCGGGCGAGCAAACCGGATCATACGATAGCATTGAAGGCGATTACGCTAAAATAGAACAGGTGGAACTGGTGGATCAAAACCCGATCGGCCGTTCATCAAGATCGAACCCGGTTACTTATGTAAAGGCTTGGGACGAGATCCGTAACTTGTTTGCAGCTCAGCCTGTGGCTAAAGCAGCAGGGTTAAAACCATCAGCATTCTCGTTTAACGTTGAGGGTGGCCGTTGTGATGTTTGCCAGGGCGAAGGCGAAGTGAAGATAGAAATGCAATTTATGGCAGATATCTTCCTGACTTGTGAAACCTGTGGCGGTAAACGTTTTAAACAGCATATCCTGGATGTAACTTACAATGAAAAGAACGTATCCGAAGTGTTGGGCATGACCATCGATGAAGCGCTTGAATTCTTCAGAAAAGAGCCTAAAATTATCGCCAAAATAAAACCGTTGGTTGATGTGGGTTTGGGTTATGTACAGTTAGGGCAGTCATCAAATACTTTATCTGGTGGTGAGGCGCAGCGTATCAAGCTGGCATCATTCCTGGTTAAAGGGAATAATGCCCATAAAACACTATTTATTTTTGATGAGCCTACTACTGGTTTGCATTTCGAGGATATTAAAAAGCTGCTGAAATCATTCGATGCCTTGCTGGATCATGGCAATACTATCATTGTTATCGAACACAATATGGATGTGATAAAATGTGCCGACTGGGTTATTGATATCGGCCCTGAAGGTGGCGACAAAGGTGGTAAAGTAGTTTTTGAAGGCTTACCTGAGGATTTAATCAAAGTTAAAGATTCTTATACAGGTCAATTCCTAAAAGAAAGATTTGATTCGGCTAAATAATTTATAGTAAGATTAGCGGTGCGGTGAAAACACCGACCGCAGGCTGAACGAGAGAGAAGTTTTCTATAATTAGCATGTGCAATTGCTTGCTGTAGAAGATTTCTTTCTTCGATCGAAATGATATACATTCCATCATTGTTAAGCGCTACCGCGTGCGTCATAATAATAGCCTGTCAATTTCATTTATTAAACACATCTCTTCCCGCATGCCAGATTTAAAATTGCGCTTGTTTGATTTCTCTCAAAAGGTCAACTACAAAAATGAAATATTAGCAGGCCTAACCGTTGCCATGACGATGATACCGGAGTCGCTGTCGTTCGCAATACTCGCTGGTTTCCCACCTTTAGTTGGTTTATATGCGGCCTTTATTATGGGCTTTATAACATCCATATTTGGCGGCAGGCCGGGTTTGGTTTCGGGCGGTGCAGGGGCTACGGTTGTTGTGCTAATAGCGTTAATGAAATCAAACGGGCTCGACTATGTTTTTGCTGCGGTAGCACTTGCAGGAGTTTTTCAGATACTGATTGGTTTATTTAAGTTGGGTAAATTTATACGCCTTGTGCCGCAACCCGTTATGTATGGGTTTGTTAACGGATTAGCTGTAATTATTTTTATGGCCCAGCTACAACAGTTTAAAACAGTTATAGGTGGCCACGAAACTTGGCTAAGCGGCCCGGCGCTTTACACCATGGCTGGATTGGTAGCCTTAACCATTGGCATTGTTGTTTTATTGCCACGTATAACTAAAGCAGTGCCACCATCGCTGGTTGCCATTATAATTGTGTTTATACTGGTGCTTTGTTTTGGGATACATACTAAAACAGTTGGCGATATCGCAGCTATAAATGGTGGTTTCCCGCCGTTTCATATCCCTGTTGTACCATTTAATGGGGGTACGTTAAGCATCATTTTTCCTTACGCGCTTATTATGGCAGGCGTTGGTTTAACCGAAGGATTGCTAACACTTAACCTTGTAGATGAAATGACGGCTACCCGCGGCAATGGTAACCGTGAAGCTATTGCCCAGGGCAGCGCCAATATTTTGAATGGCTTTTTCTTTGGTATGGGCGGTTGCCCCATGATTGCACAAACTTTGGTTAACTTATCGGCCGGGTCAAGGGCAAGGTTATCGGGCATTATAGCTTCATTAACTATTTTAGCTATTATTTTATTTGGCGCACCGGTTATCGAGCGTGTGCCAATGGCCGCATTAACAGGCGTGATGATTATGGTGGCTGTTGGTACATTTGAATGGCTCAGCTTTCGTATAATCAATAAAATGCCCCGGCAGGATGTATTTGTGGGAATTGTAGTCGCGCTAATTACCATTTGGCTGCATAACCTTGCTTTAGCCGTATTAATTGGTATTATTATATCAGCACTGGTATTTGCCTGGGAAAGTGCCAAACGGATCCGAGCCAGGAAATATGTAGATGATGCCGGAGTAAAGCACTATGAAATTTTTGGTCCGTTATTCTTTGGTTCGATAACTGCTTTTAATGAGAAGTTTGATTTGGCTAACGATCCGGCAAACGTAATAATCGACTTTAAAGAAAGCCGCGTGTTTGATATGTCAGGTATCGATGCTTTAAACAAATTGACAGAGCGTTACCATAAGGCAGGCAAAAAACTCCATCTTAAACATCTGAGCGACGATTGTAGATTACTGCTTAAAAATGCAGCAGAAGTTATTGAAGTTAACATCATTGAAGATCCAACCTATCATATTGCTACCGAAAGATAATCAGGACAACATAAAGGCTTAAATAAAAGTAAAATAGCCACTATGTATATTACATAGTGGCTATTTTATAGCTGTAATCTCTGTTTTTTATTTCAGCGTCAAGCTTGTTTTACCCATAGTGTAGCCATCAGCATAAAGCAATACCGTGTATGTGCCTTTTTGGAAAGCTGAAGGGTTAACCCAATCAACAACATAATTGCTGCCATCATCTTTAAAGTCTATTGATGTTTTGTAGGTGAATTGCAAGCTTGTACCATCGGCAGTAAATGTACCAGAATCGCCTTCGGTGATCAAGTTACCTGTTGGGTCAATCACACGGATCAAAATATCATGCATGCCTTTTTGCGCAACCGCATTGCTGGCTACAGTAAAGCTGATTTTTATTTTCTTAGCTGGTGATGAGCGGCTCACTTCAACCTCTTTACCACTGCCTTTTACTTTAAAGGCGGCCACATCAATCACCGCAACCTTAAGGGCCGATGCTATTTGCACCTTATTACTTAAGTCGTGATTTTGCTTAGTGAGGGTATCAGCCTTAGTTTTTACAACAGCTAGGTTGGTTTTTAAGGTATCGCGCTCAACTTTTAATGAGGCATTTGATTTTTGTAATGAATCTATTTGCGCAGTATAATTGGTTACAAAGTAACGTAGTTGTTTTACGTTTTCCTGTGCTTTAGCCAGTTCTTCTTTAGTTAAGGTGCCTTTAGCCAATTCGCTTCTTAAAACTCTGATTTTGCTTTGAAGCGAATCGTTTTTAGCCTGCATTTGGGCACTCATTTTGGTTTTGCCGGCATTCACCTGCTCAACCTGCGATTCAAGGCTATCTAATTCATTCTGTAATTTTTGTTTCTCATCGCCCTGGCTTACCACTATCACATCAGACTTGTTTTTTTGCAGATACAGGTAAACATCAGTACCTAATAAAGCTACAACAACAACAATTAGAAAGTAAATTACATTTGAATTTTTTTTAGGTGTTTGCCCAGATTGGTTTTCCATAGTAGTTGGTTTTAGTTAAAAAATACTTAAGCGAGTAAATTTGCTTATCCGTTTAAATATAAAGATGGCGTTAATTGTTTTTTACATCCATCCGGTTGGTTAATTATTGCAACAGCAAATTAGTAACACTTAATTGTGCTGTTGGTTGATTAATACTGCTTAAAAATGTAAAATTTTGGTAATATAACGTCGTTTTAAGTAAAAATTATACTTGGATGCTTTGCTAAAGTAACTACAAAAACATAAAAAGCCAAAAAAACAGGTATTTATTATTAGTTATAATAAAATAGCTACAGGCAGAGTTTTATATCTTTGCGGCTTTAAAATTTACCTGTTTAATGCATCTACATAAATACCTTCTGCCATTTATACTCTCGTTCTTCATGCTGCAAAAAGTAAATGCACAAGTACAGGCAGATACTTCAAAACGTTATCAAATTAGCCCCAAGCGCGAGTTTAGGGGCGTGTGGATTGCAACAGTTGAGAATATCGACTGGCCAAAACCAAAGTCGACCGTTGATGAACAAAAGCAACAGCTTACCGAAATTTTAGATGAACACCAGGAAACCGGCATCAATGCTATTTTTTTCCAGGTGCGCCCGGCTGCAGATGCATTTTATGCTAAAAGCACCGAACCGTGGTCTAAATGGTTAATGGGTAAACAAGGCGTAGCGCCCGACCCGGCTTATGACCCACTGGAGTTTGCGATAGATGAAGCACATAAGCGCGGTATGGAACTGCACGCCTGGTTCAACCCATATCGTGCAACAAACGACAGTAAATATTACGCGCTCAGTCCCGATCATATTACCAACTTAAAGCCTGAATGGTTTTTTACTTATGGCGGCCAAAAATTGTTTAATCCGGGGATACCAGAGGTAAGGGAATACATCATCCATATTATTTTAAATGTGGTTGATAACTATGATGTGGATGGCATCCATATGGATGATTATTTTTATCCATATCCAATTGATGGTCAGCAAATACCCGATGCCGCTACTTTCGCTAAGTACGGAGCTGGTTATGATGATATCAAAGACTGGCGTCGACACAATGTAGATACCTTAATTGAGATGCTGAGTGATAGCATTTACAAGCATAAACCGCGGGTGAAATTTGGCGTTAGTCCGTTTGGTATCTGGGCAAACCAGTATCAAAATCCTGAAGGTTCAGCTACGCATGGTGGTTCATCTTATTACGAAAATTATGCAGATGTGCGCAAGTGGATGCAAGAAGGCTGGGTGGATTACGCGGTGCCGCAAATTTATTGGCCACGCAACAGCCATGCTGCTAATTTCGATACTTTATTAAACTGGTGGAGCAATAATACATTTAACAGGCATTTATATATTGGGCAGGCGGTGTATCGCATAGCCGAAAAATCAAAGGCATCAATCGCTTTCAAAAACCCATCGGAATTACCCAACCAAATGCGCGATTTGCGGAATAACCCACGGGTGCAGGGCAGTGTTTTCTTCAGTTCTAACTCACTAACCAATAATTATGGCGGTTTTGCAGATTCGCTAACCAGTAATTTTTATAAATATCCGGCTTTGCCGCCAGTGATGCTTTGGCTGGATTCGATACCGCCTAATGTGCCACAAAATGTAGTGGCGCACTTGATAGGCAATATGGTGAATGTGACCTGGCAAACACCGTTGCCTGCAAAGGATAACGAACCAGTTTACGGTTATGTGATCTACAGGTTCGAAGGCACAGATAAGATCGATATCAATAGTCCCGATCATATTTTGCATATCGCCTATAATAATGCGCTTGGTTACCAGGATAAAACGGTGCAGAAAGGTAAAACCTATTTGTATATCATAACCGCTTTAGATAGGTTGAAAAATGAAAGTGACCGGTCGCCGAGTATTGCGGTTGTGGTGCCGAAGTAATTAAATCTTATGTATTGCGAGGAACGAAGCAATTTCGTAGCTGTGTAATCGACGAGATGGTTTCGTTCCTCGCAATAACAATTGGGTTAGCCCGCAAGGCTAATCAGCTGCTTATCCTGCAATCTATTCAAATAAATATCAATTTCCATATCGCCCATACCGAAAACAGTTTCGGATTCCCAAAAGGCGTTATGAATGTGAGACTTGCCGATAATGCCACTGTTGTAAATATCTAACAGTTTTTGCTCAATATAATTCAATCCGTTTTGATTGACGGTTGACCTTTTAACATGTGCCTCTAAAGCGGCTTTCAGGAAACGCAGATTAGCCCAATAATTATTTTCGTGGAGCCATTTTTCTAATTCGGGAATATCATTAGCAGTATAATACCTCCAGGCTTCAGCAGCAATGTAAAAATCAGGTTCGCCAAGTTGCAGGCGAATGTCATCATATAAGTTTTCTAACTGATCCGCATTAAGCTCACCCATACCTTTAAAATTTTCTATGTCCGGATGAGAGCCGGGACAAATCAAATAGATTGAAGGCCCCGATAGATCGGTGTGTTTACTCAGCATCATAATCACACCAAGCATGTTGATCTGGCAATGAAGATCGTATTCAAACCACAGATTTATTTCCCGGTACGAATCATTCAGCTTACTTAATTGGTTAAGCACTTTATCTTCATAAGTATCCGCAGTGCCTGCAAATGACTGACTGATCCATGCTGAACGATTTCGCCAAAAGCTACCAGATACAATATTTTCTTCCACCGGGCCTTCAGAAAGTACTTCGCGCCAAACCAAAATGTCGCCATCAAGGTCGGTTTGTTCAAAAACGTTCAGGGTATGATCTCCGTTGAGGACGTGCAATATATCTTCCATTGTTTCAACTTTATAAAAAATAAACAATGTAGCCAATGTTTTGATATGGCGTAGCGGGAATATTACGATCCCCAAACTTTTACATACTTAACTATTCATTACTGCACCGCAGTTAATATCGATTGCCTGCCCGGTTATTGAATTTTGGTTAACGAGATAAGCCACAAGATCGGCTATTTCTTCGGGCTGACTCATGCGGCGTAAAGGAACACTTTGCATGGCTATATCATAAAATTCTTGTTTGCTGATGCCTATTCCATCAGCTATGCCTTGTAACCCTTGCTGCGCCATATCGGTATCAACCCAACCCGGGCATATCGCGTTAACCAGTATATTTTCGGCCGCGAATTGCACTGCCCACGAACGCATTAATCCTAGCAATCCGGCCTTTGATGTGCAATAGGCAGAATAATTGGGTATACCTAACCTTGCTAAAACCGATGAAGTGATCAATATTTGTTTTGTGCCATCGGCTTTACGAATCAATGACAAAAAGGTATTTACAAAATTATAGGTGCCGGTTAGGTTTGTATCGATGATCTCATCCCAGCGATCATCTTCACCCCATTGATTTTCGCCACCAATTCCAGAATTAGCTATGAGTCCATTTATAGCGATTCCTTCTAACTTTTCAAATGCTGTTTGCAGGTTTTCTTTACTGCGGATATCCGCTATCAGGATTTGATTATCGCCTTGTTTAAGGGTATCTAATGTTTGCTGAAGGTTGGCTGCATTTCTACCTAACAAGATACAGTTATTGCCATCTGCTGATAGTTTTTGTGTTATTGCCCGGCCTATGCCACTGCCAGCGCCGCTAATGATGTAAGTTTTACTCATGGGATAAAATTAGGAATTTTACCATTGTCATTATTCGCTTTGTTTAGAATGGTAAGTAGGCATTAATCCAGCAACGCTTTCAAATTATCCAAAGTATCCGCTTCTTCTTTTGGCTTATCATGCCGCCATCTTAATATTCTAGGGAAGCGCAAGGCAATGCCCGATTTATGCCTTGTTGAACGATTGATACCTTCAAAACCAATCTCAAATACCAACTCTGGTTTTACAGTTCTTACCGGGCCGAACTTTTCGAGTGTATTGCGTTTGATGAAGTAATCTACCTTGTTAATCTCAGCATCCGTAAGGCCCGAATAGGCTTTGGCGAATGGCACTAACTTATCGCCATCCCAAACGGCGAAAGTATAATCAGTATACAAATCAGCACGGCGGCCATGGCCTTTTTGGGCGTAAATCATCACTGCATCAACTGATAACGGATCGATTTTCCATTTCCACCAATCCCCACGCCGGCGGCCAACCTGGTAGGTGGCGCTTTTGCGTTTCAGCATAATGCCTTCGGCTATCATAGCGCGGGATTGTTCGCGAATAGTTTCCAACTCCGGCCAATTATTAAATTTGATAAGGGCCGAAATCCTAAAAGTTTCAGGGAATGGCGTTGCAGCCTGCAATCCTTCCAATATTAATCGTCTTTCCGATTGTGTTTTGCTGCGGATATCTTCACCCTCAAACTCTAAACAATCATAGGCTATTACCGCCACCGGGCTTTCTTCCAATATTTTTTTGTTCAGGTTTTTTCTTCCGATGCGTGTTTGAAGCACATTAAAAGGCATGGGTAAGCTATTTTGGAAAGTGAGGATCTCGCCATCTATCACCGTACCATCAGGTAAAGCGTTTAGAAAAGGATGCAGTTCAGGAAATTTATCAGTCGATAAATCCTCGCCACGGCTCCAGATAAATATTTTGCCATCACGCTTGATCATTTGCGCACGGATTCCATCCCATTTCCATTCGGCTTGCCAGTCGGCAGCATTGCCTAACGAAGTTTCTATTTCTTCAGCCGATTTTCGTTTTTCTGAAGTTTCCTGTATCGGGTAAGCTAAAAAGAAAGGATAAGGGCGGGAGATGTCATCGGCCGCACCGCTTTCCTGTATAAGTTGCTCATAAGTGTAAGTTTCCGGCGTCCAGTTGCCCATTATGCGATGGGTGATGGTAGCGGCATCAAGTTTAGTTATATCAGCCAAAGCCTTTACCACCAAATTTTGCGATACACCTACCCGAAAGCTGCCCGTTAGCAGTTTATTAAACACAAAGCGTTCCTGGCTATCCAGCATCGCCCATGAATTCAGCAGCCATTCTTTGCGCTCTTCTTCAGTTTTAAGGGCTAAGTCATTTAATTCAGCAATCCACTCGGTAAGGGTTTTGTTGCTGCTGTTGGCACTTTCGGGCATCAGCAGCGCCATTGTTTCGGCAAGGTCACCAACTACATGGTAGCTTTCTTCAAATAGCCAGGGCGGTATATTTGATGCCTCCACGGCCCAATGCCTAACATTGGTTGCATTAATGATACGTTTTGGTTTACGCCCGGTAAACAGCGCCAGCATGTGCATTTTATCGGTATCTGGCACGCAGTTAAAATAGTCTTTTAAAACCTTAACCTTTTCGTTGGTTTTATTGGTTTCATCAAGAGAAAGAAAAAGTTGGGCAAATGCTTTCATATACCAGCCCCCTCTAAATCTCCCCCGGAAGGGGAGACTTCTTTAACAGTTTCATTAAAAGCCTCCACTTCCGGGGGAGGTTGGGTGGGGGCTAATTCTTCTTCCTCTTCTCCGCCATAAAGTGTGTGCACCTCATGCGCGTCAAAACCTATCTCATTTAAATATCTTGTAAAAGTTGCAGTATAACCATGGGTAAGGTACACGCTTTCGCATCCTGTGGCATCTATCGCGCTGATCAAGCCATCCCAATCAGCATGATCAGACATGACGAAACCCCTGTCAGCAGCTCTGCGATGTTTTGCTCCACGCAAAGCCATCCATCCCGAGCAATAACCGAAGCTATATGGTCCGAACTTACGCATCCATGGCGTGCCTACAGATGAAGGCGGGGCTAAAATAATCCCTTTGCGGACTTCCTCTTTTGGTGTGTCGGCAGTTATACGTGTAGTTGGGTTTAATATCACACCATTACGTCTGAGCGCTTCGTTCGTATTCTCAATTACGCCATGGGTATAAACAGTTCCGTTATTCAGATCTAGATTTTGCAGGATGCGTTGGGCCTTACCAAGCGAGTATCCGACAATTACCGTAGCCAATCCATTTTGCAAATTATTATGCCACCATTTATTTACATCATCAAATATTTGTGCTTGAGGCTTCCATTGGTATACGGGCATGCCGAAAGTGCATTCTGATATAAAATGATGGCACTGTACAGGCTCAAAAGGTGTGGAAATACCATCATCTTCGGTTTTATAATCGCCGGAAACAACCCAGGTTTCGCCTTTGTATTCAACTTTTATTTGTGCTGAGCCGATAACGTGGCCAGCAGGGTATAAAGTGACTTCAACACCATTTTTAGTGATGATTTCGCCGTATTCAATAGTTTGCAGGTTAATCTCACCCAAGCGATAAAGCAGCACCTCGCGCGATAAATGATGCGCCAGGTAATGTTTATGCCCCCAATAAGCATGGTCGGAATGGGCGTGAGTAATCACCGCGTCATCAACCGGTTTCCATGGGTCGATATAAAATTTACCGTGTGCACAGTAAATGCCTTTGTCGGTAAACTCAAGCAGTGGTTTTTTAGCCATGTAGAATAAACCGTGAAAAGAGGAATTGGTTTTTTATAGAATCAAGAGGTAAGAATCAGGAATCAAGATAAAGCTTCGACAAGTTCAATCTACTCACCCGAATACGCTTCGCTGGTCGACCTCTCTATCGCTGTGCTAGAGGTGAAAAAATAATATGCTTATTCCCTCTTTGCGCCAAAGACGTAGAGAGGGTGGTTGAGCGGAGCTAAGATAGGGTGAGTTATCTGCGATACATTAAGCACTCATTATAAACTAGTATAAATGGGAATTTTGTCTTAAATTTATTTATAAAATATCTCATTTTGAATAAATTACTACTAATGCTAATTGGCAGCATTTTAATTAATACAGTTAATGCTCAACATAAACATACCGCTAAGCACAAAACTAACGGCATAGTTATAGATGGTGATAATTCCGGGCTTCCTACAGTAGACGCCCACGATCAGGATTTAAAGCAAAAAAATACGAGTTTTATTTATCCTGGCTATATTATTGAAATACACAACTTTAATGTATTTAACAGCACATTTGGGAATTCACCATCAAATTATAATGGCGATGAATCTCAAGTTATTTTATTTCAGGAGGAAGATTTTACTACTATACGCATTAAGAAGGATAGTATCGATATAAATAACGACCCTAATAGCGATTTAAGTAGGAGTATTATTCAAATTATACCAAGTCATCAATCAGACAGCTTTAAAATTTATTACACTTATAAAACAAGACTGTCTAAGATTATTCCTCATAAATCTTATGAATATACGGAAAGTTCCGGACCATCATCTTTTATCTATCAACCTGTCGATAAGGAAATTATCAATAACTATAAGCAATTAACATCTTATAGAAAAGATTTTTATCATATCCCGAAGACTGAAAGTCTTATTTATGGAGACAATACGGAGCCCATATTTGAAGAAATGAAAGCAAGATTACACGCACAAGAAAAGATAATTATTGATAAGTTGGCTCATGAGAAAATTAAGGCGTTGATATATCAAAACAAGCCGTACATATTAAATTTAAACGGTATTTGTTTTCGAATTGAAAGATATATTAATGGGAAACTTCAAAGCACAAAATACCTGGAAATAAACTTTGAGGAGTATGAGTAGGTTGCTATAAATATAACCCTAAATCTGAAGTTTAAAACTGCTACAAAATCCCTTTAAACAACAAATCCCGGCTCAACCGGGATTTGTTGTAGTTATTTTATTTAGAGAGCTGTTGAGGCATTGTCTGCGTAACCTTATTGTTGATGTTGATATAGTCGGTCATGATTTGGCCGGCTTCTATCTTCACAAAATCCAGGTCTTCGTTTTTAGGTCTCGTTTCACCTTTTTTCAATGGTTTTAAACCTAATGCCACACGGCGTAAATTATCCCGGTCAAATGATTTTTGTTCATCATCATCTCGTTGTTTCTTAAGCTGAGTTTCGTTTAGCGTGATAGATCTTTCGGCATCGTGCTCTTTAAAATCAGCAACATCCTGCAATAAATATTTGTAGCTGTCGCTGCTGCTCATGCGGGCATCATGCAATTTTTTCAATTGTGGAATGATCGGGCTTAAATCGCCTGCTTTAACGTAATCACTTGCCGGGATCACATCAAAAGGCATTGCTGATGGCTCGGTATCTTCACCATATTTATCCAATGGAATAACTGATGGAAAAGTAATATCAGGGGTAACACCGTGACGCTGCGTTGAGTTACCTGTTATGCGGTAAAACTTGGCGATGGTTAAGTTTAGCTGACCAAAAGTATTCTCGCTACCGGTAGAATGTGCTTTTGGTGTGCCACCGGTTGCTTTTGTGATCATATCTAATAACGAAGGATCGATAACAGTATCCAGGTTTATTTCGGTTTGAACAGACCCTTTACCGTAGGTTTGGGTTCCTAATACTATAGCACGGCCATAATCCTGTAATGCGCCTGTGAAAATTTCTGATGCCGAAGCGCTAAAGCGATCAACCAAAACAGCAAGAGGACCATTATAGGCAATAGAAGGATCTTCATCGCTGTCTACCTCAATTTTATCGCGGGTATCTTTTACCTGTACAACCGGGCCTTCTTTAATAAATAAGCCAGTAAGCGAAATAGCTTCGTTTAATGAGCCGCCACCGTCTTCGCGAAGGTCTAAAACTATCCCATCAACGTTTTCGGCTTTTAATGAATCTAATATCATTTTAACATCGCGGGTGGTGCTGTGGTAGTTTGCATCACCAGCCTGCATGCCATTGTTATCTACATAAAATGCAGGAATATCAATTATACCAATTTTTACAATTTTGCCATTGTTATTATAGGTACGAATCTCTTTTTTAGCTAGTTCATCCTGGATAACAATTTTATCACGCACCAACTCTACCACCTTTAGTTTACCACTGGCACCTGTACCCGCAGGCAGGATCTGCAGTTTAACTAAAGTTCCTTTGGCTCCACGAATCAATGAGATCGCGTTATCAATTCTCCAGCCTACAATATTTTGAAATTCGCCGTCTTTGCCTTGCGCTACACCTACAATGCGGTCGTCAACGCTAATCTGGTGGCTTTTATCAGCAGGGCTGCCCGGTACCACGCTTTTTATGGTTACATATTCATTCTCAGATCCCAGTGTTGCACCAATACCTTCTAATGAGCGCGACATTTCCATATTGAACTGTGCCGCGTTAAACGGATTGAAATAATTGGTGTGCGGATCTATAGCTTCGGTAAATGCATCCATAAATGTTTGGAACACTTCCTGGTTTGATAATTTATTTGATTGAGATAGCAGACTTTCATAACGTTTTTTCAATGTTTCCTTATTTTTAGCCATATCCGGGTTGGCTACCTTAAGGTTTAACAAATCGTATTTAACACGTTTTATCCAAAGCTCATTCAATTCTTTTTGCGAAGCAACAAATGGCATGTCCTCGCGGTCATAAGTAAAGGTTTCGTCCTTGTTGTAATCAAAATTATCATCAATGTGTGCTAATGAATATTTAATCAGGTCAAGATATCTTTTTTGGAAGATGTTGAACATGTAAAATACATCGTTCAGGTTGCCGGCTTTAACATCATCATCCAATTGATATTTAAAATTATTGAATGCTTTGATGTCTGATGCTAACAGGTAGTTATGATCAGGATCAAGTTTTTTGATGTAACGGTCATACACAACGGCCGAAAGTGAATCGTTAAGATTAACCTTTTTGTAATTGTATTTTGAAATTAACGAGGCAACCTCTTTACATACCAGGTTTTGCCTTGCATCGGGTTGAAGATCATTAGAACCATCAACTTTTACTGGTTTTGATGGGGAAGCATGGCATGCAACGGCGGCACTCAGTACTAATACGAAATATAATTTCTTAAACATGTCTTTTACAGTCTTTAAATCGGGATTAAAATAAAACATCAATACTTGTGCCTAATGTGTTTGCTAAAGTAAATAAAAAAGGGGCATTTGGAATTGCCCGCAATTTAGAAATGCCAATATTACAATAATGTTTGAATTAATAATAAGTAGACAGGCATTTTACCTAAATGTTACAAACCTCTAATAAATTAGTCTACCTTTTTATCAGTATTGAGCATAGCGTCAGAGGCGTATCGCCATTCGGCTTTTGTAAGCAGTGGTTTATATTGCTGTACAAATTTTAGTTCTTTTTTAATATCGGCAAGCTCGGCTGTTAAACCGTTTGCTGCAGCCATTTGCTGGGCTTCGGCAAGGTCTTGCTGGGCTTGTACAGGGTCGCCCATGTTGGCTTTAACCATGGCCAAATCCATTAGGTTTGCAACCGTGTGTTTATTATCGTTTTCCTGGCGGGAGATAGTACTGCTTTGCAACAGGAACCACTTGGCTTCAGAAAAACGGCTTTCTTTAATATATAGTTTAGCCAGATCGCTAAAATTATAGCTGGCAATGTCATATATTCTGAAACGCATATTGTGTTGGGCAACTTTCATAATAGCTGCTTCGGCAAGCTCAATATTATAGTCGCTTTGTACAGGAACAAATTTTGGTAATTTGGATTTAGAAAAGCTTGATGCCGGGAAAGTTTTAACAGGATGGTTTTGTACAAGCGCTATCTGCGGGTAACGAACATGCTTTTTAAGGCTGATGTTGAACCATTGCGCAGATGCTGATAAACTGATGCCTAAAGACAATACTACAGCTAAAAGAAATTTCATTTATTGTTTCCCTGAAGTTTAAATAATTACTTAACGGGTAATTGTACGTAATTAATGTACCGCAAGTTAGGTATTTATAACAGGAAAAAGCAAAATTATATTGTGTTGACAAAAAATTAAGCGAAAACTTCGGTTTGCTTTTCATCATGCAGCGCCCAAACCATGTAGGGGTGGGTATCAGCATGATAAATATCACCTGTAGCGGATATACCGATAACGCCTGCAAATCCATCAATGGGTTTTAACTCGTTCAGCGTTTTTTCGGTAGCTGAAGATAGCAGCATGCCGTCGGTTACACGGGTAGCAATTTTAGCGGCCACTGCTCCGCTTACAATATCCTCACCTACACCTGTACACGAGATCCCTGCAAAAGTATTGCAATAATTGCCTGCTATAGTTGCCGAATCGCTTACCCTGCCCGGCATCTCGAAGCCTTTACCACCGGTTGAAGTGCCTGCCGCCAGGTCGCCGTGCATATCCAAAGCCACACAGCCAACTGTACCTAAACGGATAGAATCACTCAGCTTTTTTTCATATTCCCAACGCCGTTGGGGGATTTCGGGGTTATAGTAATCGAATCCATTTTCGCGGGCAAAGTTTTGGGCGCCTTTGCCGCTTAGTACTTTATCCTCGTGCTTCATGAGTTTTTTAGCTATGCAGATGGGATTTTTAACATCCTCAATGTTAATTACACCGGAGAAGCCCAGGGTTTTACCATCCATTAAAGATGCGCTAAGCCGGATTTTACCATCGCTTTGGATTTGAGAACCAGTGCCGGCATTAAACAGGTCGCAATCTTCCAGTAATCTAATTGTATAAACTACAGTTTCTAAAGCGGTATGGCTGGCAAGGTATTTATAACCCTGTTGTACGATCTCTTTTAGTGCTTCCTGCTTCGCTTTTTTAACCTCGAGGTTGGTACCCGATTCGCTAAAAAATCCTCCGTGAATAATTAGTTTCATCTCTTTTAGATTTGAGATTTGAGACGATAGATTTGAGATTGTTTTTAAAACGAAAATATAATGGTGATAATTAGTCTCCTATCTCAAATCTCCTATCTCTAATCTATTTATCAGCCTTTATAAAAACGCCGTCTTCTATTTTAACAATCTTTTTGATGAGCAGTTTGTTTTGTAACAAATCATATTTATCATAGATCGACATTACATGCACTTTCAAATTTTCGATAGAAACCGGCGCGCCAATCTCCACATCGTAAATATTAGTTGCAACCATATTACGGCCATCAACCAAAATAATTAATCCCGAGCCTATTGCTTCCATCATGGTGCCTTCGGTAATCAGCAAGCCTGCATCCTCGCCCAAACCAATTCCCAAAATACCCGGATTGCTGGCTACGGCATATAATAGGCGACCAATCCTGCCGCGTTGCACAAAGTGTGTATCAATAAAAACAGAATCAATAAAGCCCAAACCAGCCGTAATTTGCACATGGCCTTTTACCAATGCCTCATTGCTTGAGCCGCGGTAGATCATATGCGCCGATGCCGCCGCCGCGCCTGCCGAAGTACCTGCGATAACAAAATGCTCTTTTTTATAGCGTTGTTTAAGGATTTGCAAAAACTCTGTACCGCCAAAAATAGCGCTTAAGCGTAGCTGATCGCCGCCGCTGAACATCACTACATCAGCCTCCTTGATACGTTGCAGATAATCGGGATTGGCTGTATCTTCACGGTTACGGATATCCAGGATATTTACGTTGGTAACATTCAAGTGGTTAAAAGCGCTGATGTACTCGGTACTTACCAGCTCGGGGATTTGCGATGCGGTAGTGATCACCTCAACGCGCGAGGCTTCATGATGTGCCGATTCAGTGATGATGCGCTTTAAGATCCCCGTTTCAAAAAACTTAATATAATTAGGCTGCAAAATATTTTCCTGGGCGCTAATGTTACTGCCCATATCAACGGCTCCCCCAATTATGATCAGTTTTCCTTTCGGGACACTCATGTTTGTTTTATTTAGTGAATGAGTGATGTAGTGATGGACTGATTTTAGAATGAATTACTCACTTAATCTATCTATCATAAATACTCAATATACAAATTAAAAGAAAAAGTGGCATAATGGCTATGCTTATTTATTAATAGTGGATGTTTTTATGCACAATTGGGTTTTTGCCTTATTATAATCTCCATGTCATTGCAAGGAACGAAGCAATCGCACGTAAGCATACGGTCTTGCAAGTACGCGATTGCTTCGTTCATAGCAATGACATTTTTAAAAGAGACCTTTATTATTATTTAATTTTTCGCCATCAAAAATCTTGTTAGCTTGTTACGGATTTAGAATTTGTAAATTTAAGCCCTTTAACACTGAAACGTCGTTTATGAAGATTGAAAATATACAGGTATTGCGTGGCCCGAACATATGGAGTGGTAGCCGTAAAAAATTGATACAAATGCGGTTAGACCTGCAGGAACTGGAGCACCAACCAACCAATGCCATCGACGGGTTTTATGAGCGACTAAAAGAACTGATCCCAAGTTTGTACGATCACCGTTGTTCGCCGGGTGTGCCGGGAGGTTTTTTTCAACGGGTTATTGCCGGTACGTGGATGGGGCATGTGATTGAACATATTGCTTTAGAGATCCAAACACTTGCCGGTATGGATACCGGTTATGGCCGTACCCGCGAAACTAAATCACCGGGTGTATATAATGTAGTATTTACTTATTTGGAAGAAAAAGTAGGTATTTACGCGGCAGAAGCATCGGTACGTATTGCTGCAGCTTTAATAAAAGGCGAAGCCTACGACCTTGAGCATGACATCCAGCAAATGCGTGAGATTCGCGAAGCTACCCGTTTAGGCCCGAGTACCGGGTCGATTGTAGAAGAAGCTATTGCAAGGGATATCCCGTGGATCAGGTTAAATAACCAATCATTAGTGCAGTTGGGCTATGGTAAAAACCAGGTACGCTTTCGTGCTACCATGACGGAGAAAACAAGCAGCATCGCGGTTGATATCGCCAGTAACAAAGAAGAAACCAAACGCCTTTTGCAGGAACAGGCTATCCCTGTAGCCAAAGGCATCACCATAACTTCAACCGATGGCGTGGATGACGCTATCAGCAAAGTGGGTTATCCATTGGTTTTTAAGCCATTGGATGGTAATCATGGCCGGGGGATTTCTATCAACATCCGTAATAAAGAGGATGCGGTTGCAGCGTATGAGTTTGCCTCCAAAATATCCCGCAAGGTAATTGTGGAACGTTTTGTGACCGGGTATGATTTCAGGGTTTTGGTGATCGACAATAAAATGGTAGCCGCTGCCCTGCGTGATCCCGCACATGTAAAAGGCGACGGTACATCAACCGTACAACAGTTGATCGATATAGAAAATACGGACCCACGTCGCGGTTATGGCCATGAAAATGTATTGACTTTAATAACCGTCGACCGTGATACACTTGACCTGTTAGAGAAAAAGGGTTATACCTTGGATACCGTTCCTGCCGCAGGCGAAAAAGTGTTTGTAAAATCAACGGCTAATTTAAGCACCGGCGGTACATCTGTTGATGTAACCGATCATGTGCACCCACAAAATATTTTCATCTGCGAACGCATTTCTAAGATTATTGGTCTGGATATCTGTGGTATCGATATTATGGCCGAAAATTTAACCGAGCCATTAACCGAAACAGGTGGTGTGATTTTAGAAGTAAATGCCGCGCCGGGTTTCCGCATGCACATCGCGCCAAGCGAAGGTTTGCCGCGCAACGTTGCAGGGCATGTGATTGATATGTTGTACCCACAGGGCAAATCATCGCGCATACCTATTATAGCGGTAACGGGTACTAATGGCAAAACCACTACCACGCGTTTAATTGCGCACATCGTAAAAAATAACGGGCATAGGGTAGGGTTTACCACTTCGGATGGTATTTACGTGCAAAATACCATGCTGCTGAAGGGCGATACCACTGGCCCGGTAAGTACCGAGTTTATACTAAAGGATCCAACCGTTGATTTCGCGGTGCTGGAAACTGCCCGTGGCGGCATTTTGCGCTCGGGTTTGGGTTTTGGCTTTTGCGATATTGGTGTGGTTACCAATATCCAGGAAGATCACTTGGGATTATCAGATATCCATACGCTGGATGACCTTACCCGGGTAAAAAGTGTGATCATCAATGCAGTTAAAAAAGATGGCTGGGGTGTGCTGAATGCCGATAACGAATACTGTGTACGGATCGGCAAAAAGGCGGATTGCAATATTGCTTACTTTAGTCGCAACGAAAATAACCCGGTTATCAAATCGCATTGCCGTAAGGGTGGTATTGCCTGTATTATGGAGAATGGTTTCATCACCATAAAAAAAGGCGACTGGAAAATCCGTGTTCAGCGGGTATCGTTGATCCCGATCACTTTTGGCGGTACGGTTCCGTTTATGATTGAGAATGCGATGGCGGCAACATTGGCTACCTTCTTGTACGGCTTTAAAACCGAAGACATCAAAACCTCGCTCGAAACCTTTATTCCATCCGCAGCGCAAACACCGGGCAGGATGAATATTTTCGATTTCAAGGACTTTAAATTCATGATCGATTTTGCCCATAACCCGGATGGTTTCCGTGGGATCAAGGAGTTTTTAAGTCATATCGATTCGCCGCTAAAAATCGGCATCATTGCCGGTACCGGCGACAGGCGCGATGAGGATATCCGCGAGTTAGGTAAGTTATCCGCCGAGATGTTCGACTATATTATCCTGAGGCAGGAAAAACACCTGCGCGGCAGAACGGAAGAAAATATTTTGGATTTGCTTAGAGAAGGAATCCGATCAGTAGATCCAAATAAGAAATTTGAAGTAGTATCCAAAGAAGTCGACGCCATAAAACACGCCATGAGTTTAGCCAAACCGGGTACTTTCATTGTAGCATTAAGCGATGTGGTTGATAACGCTATTGAAACGGTACAAAATTACCAGGAGCAGGAGCGGAACGGCTTGTTTAATGTGTAGTTGTTTCACAAATAGATATGTAATAGTAAAGTATATTAAATTATCCGGCCGAAACAGGTAATTATAATGCTGAAAAACAGTTAAATAGCACTTAAACAGGCCCGAACAATACCGAAACAACTGAAATAAACCGAAACAAGCCCGAACATGTAAAGCATTATTAATTAATGAGTTGTATGTTTAGGTTTGTTTCATGAGTGAAACAAAAATATTGTATAACTTATTGATTATTAATGCGATAAAAATTGCTTGTTTCAGGCTGTGAAACAAGTAGTTTAGATTGTTTTTGATTTCTTATCTCCGTCGTTGGTGCAGGCGCGTCGCGTGTGCTTTTAATATCGATGTTTTTATGGCTGCACTAAAATTGACAACACATTAATATCAATGAAAAAGAAAATATACGGATTAGAAATTGCCGGCCACCTGGATATTCACAGCCTGTGGTCGGTGTTTTCACCGCACCACCGCGTTGCTTACATATGTTCCATATAATGAGTAATCAATGTATTCTCAGTATTCAATATATAGTAAGCCGCAGATGAATAAGTATAATCTTCAGGTAAATCACACAATTCAGCTTTTACAGGATTGTTATGAATGTAATCTAACTTTTCTTCTAATACCGCTCTATTATAAATGAAAGCTTTATGCGGCCGCCTTTCCCAAAACTGGTATTCCCGGTCATTTTGAGTGCTTTTATAATTTCCTAAATCTTCTGAATTGTTTTGCAGGCTCCATTTTAAATTTTGAGCGGTAAACTTGCTGAAATGTTGCTGTACATTTTTGTTTAGCCAATCGGGTTGTTTGCACCAAAGGATGTGTATATGGTTCGGCATAATTACATAACCGTAGAGCCATATCCTTTTATCATCCACTAAAAAGCGCAAGCTGTTTAAGATGATCTGTTTATGTTGATTGGGCCGTAATAAAGGTTGCCAGTTTAAGCAGGTTGCTGTGAAAAATTCTATTCCATTGTACACGGATTGAAGATAGTGATTTGGATAAGATTATCAAACGTAGTGGCGCAGTGGTGCGGTGAAAACACCGACCACAGGCTGGAATTAGGGAAAAGTTCGGTACAAACTATTATAGGCAGAATTGATGCAAAAGGGACAGGTGCTTTTTATGATAGTTATATTGCAAAAGATCAGGATAGATAAAATCCGACGCGCGGCGGTGCGGTGAAACACCGACCACAGGCTGAAACGCGGCACGCGCAGGTTAGCATTGGGAGTTTACAAATTAATTGACTCGGGCAGGTACGGAGTCAGCATATGGAAATAAGGATGTTGATCCCAAGGAAAATCTTGTTGAATAGAATGCATATACGACAAAAAATAATCTAATTGCACACTACCCATTTCTAAACCGTATGTATAGTTAAAATCTTGCACTTCCTTTAACTGACTGTCAGTACCATAGTGAAATATCAATAGTAAATCATCAAACTGATTGGGGAATTGATTCCCATAATACCACTTTTCCCCGCGACCGATAATCTCTCCAGTATTAATATCAATTTGACAATGCATGACTTCCCAATCTTTACTATTGTATACTACTACTTCTTTTCGCTTCAATATTTTCCCAAGTCCATATCCCTCGCTATTCCATAATGTAAATCCATTTTGGTTTGTTGCATTCAAGTAAATTGACACCCCAGTTTTACCATCGGAATAAGTTTCTAATATTTGATTTTTATTTTCTGCAGGACTTAAATAATATTGGATAGTTCTACCGGTATTGTTTTCACCAAAGCCCGTATACTCAATTTTTTTTCTATTATTGTTTTCATAGGTATTAATATAATAACTTGGCAAAAGCAGTGCTTGTTGTTTATTGATAACTAAACCTTCCTCATTTGTATAAATTATACTCATTTCCATTATTTGGTAAATTCTGATAACTATCGGTGTTTTTATTTCAGCTTGTGGTCGGCATTTTTTCGTACCACTAATATAATTTAAAAGATAAAAGATAAAGCTATTCCCAACCTGTGGTCGGTGTTTTTCGCATCACTAAACTAATACCCCTCAATTAAACGATTCCCTAAACTCCAAAGGCGACTGCTTGGTTTTTATCTTAAACAATTTACTAAAGGACTGCAAATGCTCAAAACCCAATTCATAAGCTATCTTGCTAACGGATAAATCCGTAGTTGAGAGTTTTTCTTTGGCTTTTTCAATCAGCTTTTCGTGGATGTGTTGCTGGGTGTTTTGCCCGGTGAGCACTTTAAGCAGGCTGCTTAAATATTTAGGGGAGATATTTAACGCCTGGGCAAGATCGGCAACTGTGGGCAAGCCTTTGGCCATTAGGTCGTCACTATTAAAATGGTCCGATAATAATTTCTCCAGGCGTTCCAATATATGGTGATTGGCTTTCTCCCGGGTGATAAACTGGCGGTGATAAAAGCGGTCGGCGTAGTTGAGGAAGGTTTCCAAATGCGAAATGATGATGCTTTTACTAAACTTGTCGATATTCGAGAGGCATTCCTGCTTGATATGTAGAAGGATGCCGGCAAGTGTAGCTTCTTCTTTTTCAGAAAGAAACAAAGCTTCATGCACTGTATAATCCCAAAAATCATACTGTTTAATGGTTTTGGCTAATGGCGTATTCCATAAAAAATCGGGATGGATCAATAATAGCCACCCCGATTGTTTGATGCCTTCATTATTATCTTCAACAGCAAGGCTCAATACCTGGTTAGGCGCCACAAACGACATCACACCTTCATCAAAATCATATTCCTGTTGCCCATATTTAAGCTTCACATTTTTGGTGTTAACTACCTTTTTCATGCCGACGCAATAAAATTCGTACAGCCAGCTCATGGGCTCATCAATACTTAAGCGCGCCACATTTTCTACCGCGAATACGCTGATCAATGGATGATCAGGTTTCGGCAACTTCCTGAATTGATGAAACTCGCTTATCGTTTTAAAACGCCTTACCTGCATTAGTTTTCCTTTCTTATTTCCAAAACCAATTTGCCGCTTACATGGTTGGTTTCACTTTCGCGGTGCGCTTCTGCCACATCTGCTAAAGGGAACACTTTACTTATTGCCGCTTTCACTTTGCCCTCGTTAATCAATTCGGTTACTTCACTTAACGATGAAGTGTAAGACATACTGCCCCCGCCAACAAGTGTCCCGGTAGCGTTCTTTTTTGCCAGCGCGCCCTTTAGTTCATCGCTAAGCGGGCTATCCAACTGTGAACATACAAATATGCCGCCTTCTTTTAATATTTCAACTGATTTTAACCGCGTGTGATTATCACGCACCGGCGAAGCGTTAAACACCAGGTCGATGTTATTAAGCAGATCCTCAAAATTTTGATTTTTATAATCAATTACCTCATCCGCACCAAGCCCTTTTAAAAAATCGACATTATGGGCCGATGCCGTGCCGATAACATAAGCGCCTTTAGCTTTGGCAAACTGTACCGCCAGGTTACCTACGCCGCCTGCCGCGCCATGCACCAAAACCCGCTGACCTGCTTGCACCTTACCCATATCTACAATTCCATTCCAGGCTATCAGCGCGCAGGATGGCAGGGCGCCGGCCTCGTTAAAGCTAATATTATGCGGCATCAAGGTAAACTGGGCCGCCTTTGCAGCAATATATTCGGCATAACTGCCATCACCCGGAAAGTTAGGTACGCCATATACTTTATTACCTTTTTTAAAACTGCTTACATCGCTGCCAACTTCTTCAACAATCCCGGCAGCGTCAAGGCCTAAACCTATCGGCAATTTTAAAAAGGGCCTCAAAATTTCGTTCCCGCCCTTACGGATAATGTAATCCGCAGGGTTTACGCTGGTGGCATACATTTTTATTAAAATCTCATCAGCCTTAGGCACCGGGCGTTCAACCTCTACCAGTTGCATTACTTCCGGCCCGCCAAATTCATTAATTCTTATCGCTTTCATAGTTTCTGTATTATTTAATACAAAGGTATAGTGGAGGTTGAACGGCGGTTTAGCCAAACTTCGCTTTGTGTTAGCCTAAATGCAAATCAAACTCTTTTTGTTTATTGAAAAGATAATGATACAAGCGAAGAGACCCCACCCAACCCTCCCCGGAAGGGAGGACTATATGAATTATTTAGTAAAAGTCTCCCCTGCCGGGGGAGATTTAGAGGGGGCAGACAAATACCAGTGCCACAACATCATCGTAGCAATAGTCCTATACGGTTTCCAATCTTCAGCAATAATTATTAATTCGTCTCTTGTAGTGGTCACTGGCAGTCCTTTAACCCGTTTCAAAGCATTTACAGCAGCTAAATCACCAACGGGGAAAATGTCAGCCCGTTGCAAAACAAACATCAGGTAAATATCAATAGTCCAGTTGCCGACACCTTTTAGGGTGATGAGCTTGGCCCGGATGGCATCATTTGGCAGATGTTCCAATTCGGTTAGGTTGATTTGTCCGCTTAACAAAACTTCCGCTAAATATTTAATGTAGATGGTTTTCTGGCGACTGCAATAGCAGGCACGCATTTCTTCGTCGGTAAGGAGTAATAACCGCGATGGGGTTAGTTCCTGTACACGCTCTTTCAACTTGTTCAAAGCAGCCAATGCTGATGCCAGCGAAACCTGCTGCTCCAATATAATATGTACCAAAGTCTCAAACGTATTAGGCCGCGACCACATGGGCGGGTAGCCGTAGGTGCTAAGAATTAGGGCGAGATCAGCATCCTTTGCGGCAAGCCCGTCGCAAATGGTGTGGAAGTTGGATTTACTAAACTGATTTAACATAGTATGCCAAGTTCTGTAATATAATTACATATCTGTAATTTT
>Ga0302303_10000322_pt1 | contig 42778 bp, 38 predicted proteins | sample III_Palsa_E2_1_FD_194542 | JGI IMG/M metagenome (GOLD analysis project Ga0302303, IMG submission 194542) | Peat permafrost microbial communities from Stordalen Mire near Abisko, Sweden - III_Palsa_E2_1 | ecosystem: Environmental > Terrestrial > Soil > Palsa > Peat permafrost | place: Sweden...
ACCGCCTTCAAAATTTTCATGCTGACTTTCATCCATATAAGCCAAAATAAAATGCTGCGGCAGGTTTACACCATAAACCGGGATATCCAGCTTTTGAGCAATGATGGAATAAATGATAGCCAATAAAGGCTGATTACCCTTTTTAGTTTCGAGCACCTGGCTCAGGTAACTGTTCTGCGGGTCCTGGTGATTGGTGGTATTACCACTGAAACCGTAAATGTTATAAAATATGTGATTTATCAATTTGATCTGCTCGGGCGCGCTGGCTTCGTGCATCATTTGTATCCATATATCACGTTTAATGCCTTCTATCTGGTTAATTACCTTCTGTTCGTCGAGGTCGGGGTATTGATAGCGGTTGATGATCAGGATGCCCTGCAGCAGATCGAATGCGCCGCCATGCTGCCACAGGTGCAGGTCGTTTTTTACAATGCCGAATTGTATCTCATGTACAAGGTTGGCTATGCGTTCCTGCTGGATGGAGTCGAAAGCTTGTTCAAATGCCGATTCAAGGTATCCGATGGCTTCAACACCAAAAGAGAGTAGTTTATCATGAACATGGTTGTATATTTCCTGGTCGGGATCGTCCAGCAATCGGATTAATGAGTTTACTTCAGTTTCATTTATCATGCGGTTCTGCTAAAATACTAAACTTTGTATATTTTTACAACCATGTTTAATATAAGGTTTGCCAAAGATTACCTGTTGCATCGTATCAGGGCTAATAACAGGCACGGAATCCATTCACCCTTCGTTTATCGCCTGGTTGATACTATTATTTACGATTCAAGCGACAAAAAAGTATATACCGAAGTTGAAAATACACGTAAATACTTACTTACGGATGATCGCACCATTACGGTAACCGACCTGGGTGCTGGATCGCATATCAATAAAAACAACCAAAAAAAGGTAAGCGATATAGCTGCTCATGCTTTAAAAGCACCAAAACTGGCTCAATTACTTTACCGGCTGGTGACAGAGGTCAAGCCAAACAATATAATTGAACTGGGCACCTGCTTAGGCGTTACTACCGTCTACCTGCAAAAGGCTGCACCCGAAGCAAAAGTGTATACGCTTGAAGGTTCACCTGAAACCGCGGCAGTGGCGCAACAGGTATTCAACAAAGCCGGTTTAAATACCATCGATCTGGTCATCGGTAATTTTGATGATACGTTATCCGGTATTATTGATGGCTTGGACAAACTCGACTTTATTTTTGTAGATGGCAACCATCAAAAAGATGCCACCCTCAAATATTTTGAATGGTGCCTGCCCAAAGTACATGCAAATACGCTACTTATTTTTGACGATATCTATTGGAGCGAAGGGATGAAAGAAGCCTGGGCGGAGATAAAAGCTAATCCACAGGTAACAGTTACTGTTGATCTTTTTTGGATTGGGCTGGTGTTTTTTAAAGGGGGTAGGGTGAAGGAGGATTTTTTGGTCCGTTTTTAAGTTATGTGCAAATATGCAGATGTGTAAATTATCAGCTATATTATTTGATTGGCAAATTAAATCATCCGCACATTTGCATATCCACGCATCTGCACATCAGAATGATTCCCCCAGCGCTATATAAAACCCACTTTCCCGTGGTTCACCGGTAGGTTTGGCACCTAAGCCGTAATCGGCGCGAATGCTAAGGCCTTTTTCGGTATCAAAAAAGTAGCGTAGCCCACCACCATAGTTGGGCAATAGTGTGTGCGCGGTAAAGCCGTTATGCGCCACTTCGCCGGTGCCAATAAAGCCTACCACGCCTACGCGGTCGCTTAAACGGTAGCGGAGTTCGGTTTGCCCGGCAATAAAATTCCTGTCGCGGTATCGGCCCGTATAATAGCCGCGCATCATTTCGTCACTACCCAATGCCGGTAACAAGTAAAATGGCGATAGTCCGCCAATTAAACTCTGTTCCTGTATATCAAGCCCCAAAACAAAACGCTTGCTCAAGGCAAAAAATTCCGAATATTCGATATTGAAAAATCCACCCTCATAGTTCTTATTGCTATATATACCTTGTATTAAATTAAGGTAAGCGTATATAATAGTTCCTTTTGTGGTATAGGTGTTGTTATTGCGGCTGTCGTAAGTTAAACTGGGGCCAACATATACACTGGAGCCGCCATCTCTATCCTGAATAGCCGGGTCGGTTTTAAAAGTTACATTTTCGTTATAGGTGCCCGAATAGTAGTAGTATTTAAATCCACCCGCAACCAATCCGGCATAAAAATCTTTGGTTATCAGTTTATCCGCTTCCAAAGTTATTTTGGTGCGTTTTTCTTCAATAGCCTCCACATCTGCCTTGCGGGTATCATTGCCTATCCCATAAAAATCAAAGGGAAAGTTCACAAATCCTATCGACCCTAAATAATGTATGGTATTTTGTGGTGCCCAGTAACTGGCGTTCAGGCTAACTTTTTCCTGGCCCTTAGTGGTGATACTTGCATAGCCGTATAGGTTTGATACCCGGGTAATGTTATGTGGGGTGGTATCGGTATAAAATGAATATAGGGAAGCGCCGCCAAATTCAATCCCGGTTTCTGGCGATGAGGCCAGGGCCGGTATGAGTACGAAATTGCTTTTTTTACTGCTATCCTTATCAAAGTACATGCGTTTTATGAAACGCTTAACAAAATCTACCTGTGCAAAAAGAGATTGGAAACTAAGAAGAAATATAAGCAGCGCAAAAAGTTTTTTCATAGATAATAATGACAGCGAATATAAAAGCAAATTGTTTGATGGCGGCTGTGCTTTTACGATTTTTGAAATTAAAATGTGAAATCGCCCAAAATATCTACTTTTGCGGTGAAAATTAAACGCTATGAACACTACCAGAGGACCGATCTCTCAGTTTATTGAAAGAAATTACCTGCACTTTAATGCTGCTGCGTTAATGGATGCCGCTAAAGGATACGAAACACACCTTGAAGAGGGTGGCAAAATGATGGTTACACTTGCAGGTGCCATGAGTACCGCAGAACTGGGCATTTCATTGGCCGAGATGATCCGCCAGGATAAAATAGCCATTATATCATGCACAGGTGCCAATCTTGAAGAGGATATCATGAATCTGGTAGCGCACTCATACTACAAACGTGTACCGCATTACCGCGATCTTAGTCCGCAGGACGAATGGGACCTGTTAGAGAACCACTACAACCGTGTAACCGATACCTGTATCCCTGAGGAAGAAGCTTTCAGGCGTTTACAAAAGCATATCCACAAGATCTGGAAAGATGCTGATAACAGCGGCGAACGCTATTTCCCGCACGAATACATGTACAAAATGCTGTTAAGCGGCGATTTGGAACAATACTATGAGATCGATCCTAAAAACTCATGGATGCTGGCTGCTGCTGAAAAGAATTTGCCGATTGTTGTACCGGGATGGGAAGACTCAACCATGGGTAACATCTTCGCATCATATTTAATAAAAGGAGAGCTTAAAGCCTCAACCATGAAGAGTGGTATTGAGTACATGGCATGGCTGGCTGATTGGTATGTAAAAAACTCATCAGGTAAAGGAATAGGCTTTTTCCAGATAGGTGGCGGTATAGCGGGCGACTTCCCGATATGCGTTGTGCCGATGCTTTACCAGGATATGGAGATGCCTGAAATTCCTTTCTGGAGCTATTTTTGCCAGATCTCTGATTCAACTACATCATACGGATCGTATTCGGGCGCTGTTCCAAACGAAAAAATAACCTGGGGTAAGCTGGATATACATACACCTAAGTTTATTGTAGAATCTGATGCCACAATAGTAGTACCGTTGATATTTGCCTGGCTGTTAAAGCAATAAAAGCATAACTGATTATATAGCTTATTTATAATTAAAGCTGATTTTTGCCCCTGTAAAACATCATTTTTTTCATAATCTAATGTTATATTATTGTTTATTTAGAAAGATTATAAATTATGTTTAACAGTCATTTATTTGTCAGCCATTATTTAATAAATTATACTTTTGTGACTGAAAAAGTCGGACTAAACATTCATCCTGCTTCAGGTTTATCCATTTAATAAAAGAATTATTCAGCATAAATACACCTTATGAGAAATATCTCATTGATTTTAAAGCAATTTTCAAGGACGGTTCTATTAATTACCGGCTTTGCAATTTTGGGATTATCAGCACATGCGCAGGGAGACGCAACCAAAGGCGAAGCTCTTTTTAAAGCCAATTGTACAACCTGCCACAAAGTCGAATCGCAATTAGTTGGTCCTGCACTGGGCCCGTTAGTGACATCTGACACTGATGACAAATGGTTAACCAAATGGATTCAGAACAACCAGGCGTTAATAGCGGCAAAAGATCCAAAGGCCCTAAAAATTTACAACCAGTTCAACCAGCAGGGTATGACAGTGTTCGGAAGCTTCACCGATGGTGATGTTGCCAACATCCTGGCTTACATCCGTGCCGATTGGAAAGCTCAGCAAGCTAAAGCAGCAACCGCGCCAGCGGGTGGTGCAGGTGCAGCGGCAGATTCAGGCCCGAGTGATTTGGTTATCTGGGGTTTGATAGGTGTTATCATTGTTGCCTTTATAGTTATACTGGTATTAAACAAGGTAATCGCAACCCTTGAGCGCCTGATGCTGAAAAGTAAAGGCTTATTACCTGAAGAAGAATCAGAAGAAGCTGCCCCTGTTGACCGCCTGGCGGGCATTAAGCAGCTGGCTAAAAATAAGAAATTTGTATTCTTTGTTGTTCTGTGCGGTACCGTATTTTTCGGAAGCTGGACATGGGTTACCCTTTGGAACACCAACGTTCACCAGGGTTATCAACCGGTACAACCTATCCACTTCCCGCATGATCTGCATGCCGGTGTAATGAAGATAGATTGCCAGTACTGTCACTCAGGTGCATACAAATCTAAAAACGCTTCAATCCCGTCATTAAACGTTTGTATGAACTGCCACAAGGTAGTTAAACAGGAATCTCCTGAAATACAAAAAATATATGCTGCTTTAGGTTACGATCCTAAAACACAGAAATATGACAGCACCAAGTCAAAACCAATGCAATGGGTAAGGGTTCATAACCTGCCAGACTTTGCTTACTTTAACCACTCACAACACGTTAAAGTTGCTGGCATCAAATGTCAGCAGTGCCATGGTCCGGTTCAAACCATGAAAGAGATTTACCAATACTCACCATTAACAATGAAATGGTGTATCCAGTGCCACAAACGTACTGAGGTTAACTACAAAGGCAACGCTTATTACGATAACATGATACAAGTACACGACCGTATTAAACGCGGCGAGAAAGTTACAGCGGCATCATTGGGTGGTATTGAGTGCGGTAAGTGCCACTATTAATATTGAGATTTTAAAACTTAGCAATTACAGTTTATATAGCTTAAATGGACAGCAATAAAAAATACTGGAAAGGTTTAGAAGAACTGAACAAAACACCAGAATTTGTTGAGAAAAATAAACACGAGTTTGCAGAGCCTATTCCTATTGAAGAGGTTTTGGAAAGTGGTGGTTTATTAGGTAAAACGCCCCGTCGCGACTTTTTAAAGGCCGTAGGCTTTGGAGTTGGCGCGGTTACCCTGGCCGCTTGTCAAAAAGTGCCGGTTCACAAATCAATTCCTTATTTGATCAAACCTGAAGAGGTAACTCCCGGTGTAGCCAATTATTACTCATCAAGTTATGATGGCCATGCTATCTTAGTTAAAACCCGCGAAGGCCGCCCTATCAAGGTTGAAGGTAACCCAAATGACCTTTTATCACACGGTGGATTAAGCGCGCAGGCACAGGCTTCGGTACTTGAGTTATACGATGTTAGCCGCGTTAAAAATCCGATGCAGGATGCAGCGGATGCTGAATGGGATCATGTTGATGCTTTTGTTAAAAGCGAACTTGCTGCCATTAAAGCAGGCGGTAAAGGTATCCGTATAGTATCATCTACAATTTACAGCGCTTCAACGCTAGCTGTTATTGCTGATTTTATTGCACAATATCCAACAGCAAAACACATCAGTTACGATGCGGTATCATATACCGGTATTATCCAGGCTAATCAAAATAGCTTTGGTAAAGCAGTAGTTCCGCATTATAATTTTGATAAGGCTGATGTGATCGTGAGCTTCGGCGCTGATTTCCTGGGTACCTGGATCTCACCAACCGAATTTATCGGTCAATATGTAAAGAACCGTAATAACAAATCGCTGCAAAGCAAAAAAATGTCTCGCCACATTCAGTTTGAAAGTGGAATGAGCAATACTGGTTCAAATGCCGACGTTCGTATACCTATAAAAAACTCTGAAGAAGGCGTAGCCTTAATTAGCTTATACAATGCTATATCAGGAACTACTTTACCGGGATCTAAAAAATTAGAGAACACCAGCGCCGATAACGCTATTACAATTGCTGCAAAAGAATTGCTGGCCGCTAAGGGTTAAGCTTTGGTAGTTGCAGGTTCAAATGATGTTGCTGTACAAACTTTGGTTAACGCCATCAACTCATTATTAGGCAGCTACGGTAATACTATCGATCTTGATAACGCTTCAAACCAATATGCAGGCAACGATGCTGAATTTGTTGAGTTTGTAAGTGATATGAATAAAGGTGCTGTTGATGCAGTATTCTTCCTGAATGCAAACCCGGCATACGATTATCACAGCAGCGATGCTATAAAAGGCGCACTTAAGAAAGTACGTTTAAGAGTATCATTCTCTGATCATAACGATGAAACCGCTTCATTATGTAATATAATAGCGCCTAACCATCATTATTTAGAGGCTTGGGGCGATAGCAATCCTATCGAAGGTTACTATACTCTAGTACAGCCAACTATTAACCCGGTATACAACAGCCGCCAGGCTGAGCAAAGTTTACTGGTATGGTCTGACAATACAGTAAAAGACTATTATACTTACGTTAGAAATAACTGGGATAAGAATTTATTAGCAAAAGGCGGCCTTTCAGGTCAAAAGGGTTGGGAAGCTTTACTACAAAACGGTTTTGTAAAAGCTGATGCCAAACCTGCCGCATCTTATACTTTCAGCCATGAACTAAGCGCTGTTGCTCAAACCATAATGGACCACAGCAACGAGCTTGCAGCAGCTGATAACGATAAGAGCAAAGTGGAATTGCAGTTAGTCCAAACCATAGCCATACGCGATGGTAAAAAAGCCAACAATCCTTGGTTACAGGAATTGCCTGATCCGGTTTCAAAAGTAACCTGGGACAACTATGCATCTATGTCGCCGCGTTATGCGCTTCACTTAGGTTTAGAGCAAGGCGATATCATTACTATTACAGCAAACAATTATTCAATTGACCTGCCGGTATTAATACAACCGGGCCAGGCAGCAGGTACCGTATCAGTAGCCGTTGGTTACGGCCGTACACAAGCGGGCTTAGTAGGTGATAAAGTTGGTCAGAATGCATTTCCGTTCCACACTTTCCGTAACGGTACCTTCCAGTCGACAGCAGTTGCAACTATAAAAGCAACAGGCGAGTCAACTGAACTGGCACAAACACAAACACACCATTCATACGAAGGCCGTAACAGCATCATCCGCGAAACTACCTTCACTGAATATAAAAAGAATCCATACGCAGCAAGCGGTCACTTTGATGAAAAGAAGACCTACAGCATGTGGGATGAATACGAGCGCCCAACTTATAACTGGATGATGGCTATCGACTTAAATGCTTGTACCGGTTGCGGTGCCTGCGTGGTAGCTTGTAGCGCTGAAAATAACGTTCCGGTTGTGGGTAAAGACGAAGTTCGCCGCCGCCGGGAAATGCACTGGATACGTATTGACCGCTATTACAGCTTCAATGAGGACGGCGCATTAATAACCAAAGAAAAAGAGATCAACCAGTTAAGTGATGCCAACCTGGATAATGTATCGGTTGTTTACCAGCCAATGCTTTGCCAGCACTGTGATCACGCACCTTGTGAAACAGTTTGCCCGGTATTAGCTACCGTTCACTCATCAGAAGGTTTGAACCACATGGCTTACAACCGTTGTATAGGTACACGTTACTGCGCTAACAACTGCCCTTACAAAGTTCGCCGCTTTAACTGGTTCAACTATTGGAACGATTCACGTTTTGATAATTATTTGAACAACGAGCATACACAATTAGTACTTAACCCTGATGTGGTAACACGTTTCCGTGGGGTTATGGAAAAATGCTCAATGTGTATACAACGTATACAAGCAGGCAAGCTAAAAGCTAAAATGGAAAAACGTTCGGTTAAAGACGGTGACATTAAAGTAGCCTGCCAGCAAACATGCCCTGCCAACGCCATCATATTTGGTAACGCAAATGATCCTAACTCTGAACTTTCACAAGCATTAAAGAGCGAAAGAACTTACTACGTGTTGGAAGAGCTTAACGTACAGCCAGGTATTGGTTACCAGGTTAAAGTTAGAAACAGGACTGAATTAGAGGCTTAATTTATAAATAGAGATTTTAAAATATGTCATCTCATAGTGAATCAATAATCAGGGAACCGTTAATTACGGGTAAAAATATCACGTATGCACAAATATCGAATGATATTTTGGCCCCTGTGGAAAGAATGCCCGGAAAAGCCTGGTGGATTGGATTTACCGTTGCCTCGTTAGGCGCCACGCTTTGGTTATTTGCCGTTAGTTATACATTTTGGTATGGTATCGGTGCTTGGGGATTAAACAAAACAGTAGGTTGGGCCTGGGATATCACCGGTTTCGTGTGGTGGGTAGGTATTGGTCACGCTGGTACGCTTATCTCCGCTATCCTTTTACTGTTCCGCCAAAAATGGCGTAACTCCATCAACCGTTCAGCCGAAGCGATGACCATCTTCGCGGTAATCTGCGCGGCAAGTTACATCGTTGCTCACATGGGCCGCCCATGGATGGCAGTTTACTCATTACCATTACCAAATCAATACGGATCATTATGGGTTAACTTTAACTCACCATTGATCTGGGACGTATTCGCGATCTCAACATACTTCTCGGTATCATTAGTATTTTGGTACACTGGTTTATTACCTGATATCGCTTTGATCCGCGATCGTGCTCAAGGCTTACGCCGCCGTATATACTCTGTAATGTCATTCGGCTGGACAGGTTCAGTAAAAACCTGGCAACGTTTTGAAACTGTATCATTGATATTAGCAGGTATATCAACACCACTTGTATTATCAGTACACAGTATAGTATCAATGGACTTTGCCACATCACTGGAACCAGGATGGCATACCACTATATTCCCGCCATACTTCGTTGCGGGTGCGATCTTCTCGGGTTTTGCTATGGTGCAAACACTGTTATTAGTTGCACGTAAAGTATTAGGGTTGGAGAACTATATTACCATGTTCCACATTGAGGCCATGAATAAGATCATCATCTTAACAGGTTCAATAGTAATGGTGGCTTACTGTACTGAGTTCTTTATCGCTTACTATTCACAAGTTGAGTATGAGCAATATGCATTCCTTAACCGTTATTTCGGGCCGTATTGGTGGGCAAGCTGGTCAATGTTTTGCTGTAACTGTGTTATCCCGCAAGTATTGTGGTTTAAAAAAGTACGCAGAAGCGTTAAGGCAACTTGGGTGTTATCAATTATCATTAACATCGGTATGTGGTTTGAACGTTTCGTTATCATCGTAACTTCATTGCACCGCGATTATATTCCATCAAGCTGGGCAATGTTCTACCCAACATGGATCGACCTGAGTGTATTTATAGGATCAATAGGCGTTTTCTTTACCTTATTCTTATTGTTCCTTCGTGTACTGCCGTCAATAGCAATTGCCGAAGTTAAATTGTTGCTGAAAGGCTCAAGCGAACAAGAGAAGAGAAAAATACTGGAACACGGTCATGTTGATCCGTTACAGGCAGAGTTTTATAAGGATGCATTACGCAAGTTCGACAGTGTTGATATTGCAGAATACGAAAAAGTATAATTAAATGAGCAGCACAAAATTTATACTGGGACTTTTCGAAGATCCCGATGAAATGATGGATGGGATAACTAAACTGCAACAAAACAGTATCCCTATTTATGATGTATATACGCCAATGCCTATCCACGGTATTGAAGCTAAATTGGGTATTAAAGATTCCCGCCTGGGCTATGCATCCTTTATGTTTGGTTGCTTGGGTGGTACCATAATATTCAGCATAATTTACTATGCACTGGTACATGACTGGCCAATGAATATAGGCGGTAAACCAGCCTTTTCGGTTCCGGATTTTATCCCGCTTACTTTTGAGTGGACCGTATTATATACAGCGTTCGGTACAGTTGCAACTTTCTTTTTTGCAACACACTTGTTCCCGGGCCGTGCACCAAGGGTAATGGATTTCAGGGCTACTGATGATCGCTTTGTGATCGCCATTGATGCCAAAGGAAACACACCACACGAGGATATCACTAATTTGTTAAAAGAAGCGGGAGCTGTTGAAGTGAAGCATAACGACAGAAAATATGTTAGCTATGAATAAAATTAAAATATTAGGCATAACGGTTATCACTATTGCTGCTACGGTTGTAATTACATCGTGCAAAGATAAGAGAAGCACCGGTTGGGAATACGCTCCTAATATGTATGAGCACATTGCATACGACCCTGATCAAAAGAATGATAATTTTAAGGATGGTAAAACAGCACAGGTTCCGCCGGCTGGTACCACACCTATAGGTTTTGTAAGGTTTGATTATCCAAACACACATGACGGATATGAGTTAGCTGGCACTGAAGTTAAAAGCCCAATGCCGCAAACACAGGCAAATTTTGAAGAGGGAAAAGTATTATTTGCACATTTCTGCTCTCCATGCCACGGTTTAGGTGGCCAGGGCGACGGGTTGGTAGTACAACATGGTTTCCCACCTCCGCCATCATATTCTAAAGGGCAGTCATCACGCGGTGGTGCCATGAAGGATCTAACAGACGGTAAAATTTATCATACTATAACTTACGGTTTAAACGCTATGGGCTCTTATGCTTCGCAGCTTGCGCCAGATGAACGCTGGAAAGTGGTTATGTATGTTCACCATTTACAAACTTTATAAGCTATTTTTTAATGGAAAGTCATAACAATTTTAACGAGCGATATGTATTTGAAGGAAAGGCTAAAACCTGGAGCTTACTTGCAATTGCTGTAGGTGTTATCACCGTAATAGCCGGCTTTATATTCAATGCCGACCGCACATTTTCAAACTTATTGTTAATGGGCTACTACTTTACTTGTGTTTGTGCTGCCGGTGGCGTTTTTTGTGCCATACAGTATGCTGCGCAGGCGGGTTGGTCAGCCTCATTGATCCGTATTCCACAGGCATTTATTAAAGTATTGCCAATTGCATCTGTTATATTACTAATCATCATTGGTGCAGGTATACACTTTACACATAATGTAGTTGTTGATGGGCAAACCGTTGCTAAACCTTATTTATATGCACAATGGGCAACACCAGGTTTAACCGACCCTAAAAGCCCTTTATATGATGCAGCAGTTGCCGGTAAATCATCATTCCTGAATTTGCCGTTTTTCTTTATTCGTCTGGTTGGCTTCTTGGGCCTTTACAGTATTATTGGCTGGATGCTCGTTAAATACTCTGAAAGTGAAGATGAGATAGGTGGAATGTCGAACTACAAAAAGAGCTTTAATGTAGCTTGCGTATTTTTGCTGGTTTTTGGTCTTACTGATCCTCTTTTCGGCTTTGACGCGATCATGTCATTAGAAGCCCGCTGGTATTCAACCATGTTTGGCTGGTATAACTTAGCAGCTTTATGGGTTAGTGGTTTAGCGGTGCTTACACTTACTATAGTACTTTTAAAAGAAAAAGGTTACTTCTCATGGTTAACTGAAGATCACCTGCATAACATGGGCTTATATATGTTTGCCTTCTCAATATTCTGGACTTATGTATGGTTTTGCCAGTTCCTGTTAACTTACTACGCTAACATACCTGAAGAAGCAGTATATTTTTACAAAAGATGGGAGCCTGAGTTTAAACCTTGGTTCTGGTTAAGTATCGTTATTAACTTTGGAGCACCATTCTTATTACTGATGGCGCGTGATTACAAACGTATTACCAGCAGGCTAAAATGGGTAGCGATTATAATAATACTGGGCCACTGGCTTGATTACTATATGATGATAATGCCTGAAACGGTAGGCCCTAAAGGAAGAGGTTTTTGGTATGAAGAGGTCGGTATCTTTATTGGATTCGCAGGTTTATTTACCTTCCTGATGCTGAATGCATTAAGCAAGTTTAAATCACTTGTACCTAAAAATCATCCATTTTTGGAAGAGAGCCTTCATCATCACATATAATAATTGTTAAATTTGCAACCAAATAGAGAATACCAAACAAACATTAAAATGGGATTCAAGAAATTTATAAATTCTAAAAAAATATTTTCCCTTTTAGCAGTGTTTATGCTTACAGGCTCAACCCTGCTAATGGCACAAACATCTGAGGAGGGTGTAGCTGCACCAGTTGATAAAAGTGCCGTATGGGTGGGCGCAGGATATTATGTACTGCTGTTCTTATTACTATGTGTAGCTATCGGCATTATTGGTAAAATACTTAAAGTTTATGACCTGACCCAGCAAATACAGGGCAAAAAGGAATTAAACTGGAACAACCTGATGGCTATTATATGCCTGGTGTTCCTGGCGTTTGGGTTATATGGTGCCTATTGGGAATTTACAGTACAAGGCTCAATGACCTTACCCGAAGCAGCCTCTGCTCACGGTGTTAAGATAGATGAAATGTTCACTGTAACCACGGTGCTTACCATGATCGTGTTCTTTATAACACAAATACTGTTATTTACTTTCCTGTTTAGATACAAACACTCCAGCAAACGTAAAGCATACTATTTGCCGCATAACAATACTATTGAAAAGGTATGGACAATTGCTCCGGCTATTGTTTTAACCATACTGGTAGTGTTTGGGTTTTTCACCTGGCAGGAGATCATGAATACTACTGAAGTTAAAGGTGATTTAAATATTGAGGTTACCGGTCACCAGTTTGCGTGGGAGCTGCGTTACCCTGGTAAAGACCAAAAATTAGGTGCTATAGATTACCGTATGGTTTCGGGCACCAATAAATTAGGTATCGATTTTAAAGACAAAAATAGTTTTGACGATTTACAGGCTGATACCTTGGTATTACCGGTAAATAGAGTAATTCGTTTAAATGTTCGTGCGCAAGATGTTATCCACAGCTGCTATATGCCGCATTTCCGTGTTCAGATAAACGCAGTACCGGGATTACCTACCTTCTTTAAATTTACGCCGACAATTACCACTGCCGACATGCGTAACAGGCTGGATGATCCTAATTTCGAATACTTGCTGTATTGCAATAAGATATGCGGTGGTATCCACTATAACATGAAAAAAATTGTGCGTGTTGTTTCTGAATCTGAATACCAGGATTGGATAGCAAAACAGAAACCATATTTAACTGATGCTTTGAAAAAGCAAATGAATATTGCTGTTACCGATCAACAGAAAAGCATGCCACAAACCAGATTAGCGTTAAATAATTAATTCAAGATTAGCGATTATGTCAACATTAGCAGTTCACGATCACGGAGTAGTACACCACGAAGAGGGTCACGGACATCATAAGGAAACTTTTATTAGCAAATACATATTTAGCATGGATCACAAGATGATCGCTAAACAATTCCTGATCACAGGGATTACTATGGCGGTTATTGCAATGACCCTGTCTATCTTGTTCAGGATCCAGTTAGCTTATCCTGATAAAGCATTCCCTTTATTAGAAGTATTACTGGGCCGTTTTGCTCCCGGTGGTCGTTTAGATCCTAACTTCTACCTGTCATTGGTTACTATACACGGTACCATCATGGTATTCTTTGTATTAACAGCCGGCTTGAGCGGTACTTTCAGTAACCTGCTTATACCTTTACAGGTAGGTGCGCGTGATATGGCTTCGCCGTTCATGAACATGCTTTCATACTGGTTCTTCTTTTTAGCATGTGTGATCATGCTAAGCTCATTCTTTGTACAAAAAGGCCCTGCAAGTGGTGGCTGGACAGTTTATCCGCCATTATCTGCTCTGCCTAAAGCAATGCCTGGTTCTGAAGAGGGCATGACCTTATGGCTTATTAGTATGATATGCTTCGTTGCATCATCATTAATGGGTGGTATAAACTATGTGAGTACCGTATTGAACATGCGTACAAAAGGCATGGATCTTTGGAAAATGCCATTAACCATTTGGGCTTTCTTTTTAACAGCAGTATTAGGCGTATTGTCATTCCCTGTATTAGTTGCGGGTGTGGTATTATTGATATTTGACCGCAGCATGGGTACCAGCTTTTACCTTTCAGACATTGTACTGAATGGTAAAGTAATGCCATTTGAAGGTGGTAGCCCGATATTATTCGAACACTTATTCTGGTTCTTAGGTCACCCCGAGGTATACATCGTAATTATGCCTGCAATGGGTATCTCATCTGAGATCATGTCGGTAAATTCACGTAAACCTATCTTTGGTTATCATGCAATGGTTTACTCATTAATCGGTATAACCGTATTATCATTCATCGTATGGGGCCACCACATGTTTGTAACAGGCATGAATCCATTCCTGGGCGGTGTGTTCATGATCACTACATTGATTATTGCGGTACCATCTGCAGTAAAAACATTCAACTGGCTTGCTACACTGTGGCGTGGAAATATCAGGTTTAAACCAGCTATGCTTTTCGCTATTGGCATGGTTTCATTCTTTATCTCTGGTGGTTTAACCGGTATATTCTTAGGTAATGCTGCTTTAGATATTAACCTGCACGATACTTACTTTGTTGTAGCTCACTTTCACCTTGTAATGGGTTCGGCAGCTATATTTGGTATGCTTGCGGGTGTTTACCATTGGTTCCCTAAAATGTTCGGCCGTTTAATGGATGAAAAATTGGGTTACCTGCACTTTTGGTTAACTTTTGCAGGCGCTTACCTGGTATTCTTCCCAATGCACTTTATGGGCCTTGATGGTGTACCACGCCGTTACTATGCTTTCACTGAGTTTGAATCAATGAAACGCTGGTTATCAGTAAACGTATTTATTACATGGGCAGCTATTATGTCGGCCTTAGCACAGGTTGCATTCTTGTACAACTTTATCCACTCTATATTCTGGGGTAAAAAAACAACCCAAAACCCTTGGGAAGCAAATACGCTGGAATGGACTGCACCTGTTGAACATATACACGGCAACTGGCCAGGTGAAATACCTACTGTTTACCGTTGGCCATATGATTACAGCAAACCTGGTCAGGAAGAAGATTTTATACCGCAAACAGTTCCTTATTCAGCAACTATGAGCTCAAATGTTCCGAGTGATTTTGAAGATAACCCAATTGGTTTAGAAGAACATACCAAATGGGCAAGTGCACAAACATCAAACGAAGAAGTAAAATAAATTATTGAGTGATTGAGTGAATTAGTGATTGAGTGAATACCGGATTTACAATTCTTATTCTCTCAATCACTAACTTATTAAGTCACTAGTTCAATAAATGAGCATATTCACATCAAAAGACAGATTCCGAAAGATCAACCTCATAACGATAATTCTGCTCTTTATATTGATATTAGCTGGCGGAGTGGTTCGCAGCACAGGATCAGGAATGGGATGCCCCGACTGGCCAAAATGCTTTGGAGGGTATATACCACCCACAAATGTATCTGATCTTCCCCGAGATTATAAACAGGAATACGTTGAAGGGCGTGTCAATAAAAATCAAAAGGTCGCCAAAATGTTTGATATGTTCGGTTACACCGATCTTGCTCAACGCATCCGCGCCGACAAATCGATATTAATACCCGAAGATTTTAACGTAAACAAAGCCTGGACAGAATATGTGAATCGCCTTATTGGTGCATTATCGGGTTTGTTTTTATTACTCGCGTTTGTATTTTCATTCAGCTACATCAAAGAGAATATTTTTATAGCCGTATTGAGTTTTTTAAACCTGGTACTGGTAGGTTTCCAGGCGTGGTTGGGGTCGATAGTTGTATCAACCAATTTATTTGCATGGCTGGTAACGGTACACATGCTGGCTGCGCTGGCTATCCTGGCGTTAAGCATCAGTACTTATTATATGGCTAAGGTTTATAATAAAAAGAGTATCAGCATAAATCCAATAGTGAATGTTATTGCTTTATTGGTGTGGATACTTAGCATCATTCAGATAGCTTTTGGCACTGAGGTACGTGAAAGGATTGACGAGGTTGCTAACCGTTTTCAGGGCGGCTACCGCGAAAGCTGGGTGGCAACAGCGGGCAATATATTCTTACAACACAGGGATATTGCCGTTTTAGTATTGATTGGTAACGTTGTTTTGTATGCGCTAATACGCAAAACATTCAGCAGGCATTCAGTTCAGCAGCAGATCATGAGCTTTACATTTTTAATGATCATGCTGCAGATAGTTACCGGTGTGTTATTATCTTATTACTCGTTACCACCATACGCACAGGCTATGCACATTGTATTAGCCAGTCTTATATTCGGGGCGCAGTTTTATCTGCTGCTCAATTTAAATAAATCAGTTAGTTTACAGGGGGCACATAAATGAAGTGGGCAGATTTTTCAAAACTGATTAAACTCAGATTAACGTTTTTGGTAGTATTTTCCGCTTCCATTTCATTTTTGATAGGCAGCATGGCTAACACCAAAATGCATGGCGTTATTAACTGGAAACATTGGGGAATGCTTATTGTAGGCGGTTTCCTGGTTACCGCGGCAGCCAATTGCTTTAACGAGATCATCGAAAAGGATTACGACAGCCTGATGAAACGTACTATGGACCGTCCAATACCTGCCGGCAGAATGACAACCGGACAGGCGCTGGTACTAGGTTTATTTATGGCAATATTCGGAACGTACTTATTAGGTAGTTTAAATTTAACTACAGGTCTTTTATCCGTTTTCTCGATACTGTTATATGCATTTGCTTACACGCCATTAAAGCGTAAATCGCCAATTGCTGTATTTGTAGGCGCTATACCGGGCGCTTTGCCACCGCTCATTGGTTACGTAGCCGGTTACGGAACTATAGACCAGATCGCCTTGGTATTATTCGGGATACAATTTGTGTGGCAGTTTACCCACTTTTGGGCCATTGCCTGGGTTTTGGATGATGATTACAAATTGGCTGGTTTCAGGCTATTACCATCAGGAAAACGTGATTTTACAAGCGCATTGGTTACCTTTGTAGTTACCATATTTTTGGTGCCTGTTAGCTGGTTACCAACTTACTACCATTTCGGCGGTTATTACGTTGGCGTGGTGTCAGTAATATGCAGCCTGATATTTTTATACCAGGCGTTTAATTTGTTGCGAACATTGGAAATTAAAGCAGCCAAACAATTGATGTACGGCTCTTTTCTTTACCTGCCCATAGTGCAGCTAATGTTTTTATTTGATTTTATAGGAAAAGTGAAATGATGGCTCAGATACAGAAAGAAGATAAATATAATTTTGCACCCAAAAAGTTTAACATGTGGATATTCATATTCACATCGTTTATGCTATTTGCTGCTTTTACAAGCGGCTTTATAGTTTACAGTGGCGGCAAAAAGCATGCGATAAACATCATATTGCCACATACGCTTTTATATAGCACAGTAGTTATACTAATAAGCAGCCTTACGCTATTCATGGCTTCGCGGGCTGCAAAGCATTTGGAGTTTGGTAAACAAAGGCTTTATTTATGGTTAACCATGGTATTAGGGCTTGCTTTTTTTGCATTACAGATCTACACTTGCAGTAAACTTATTGATATGGGTGTATATTTTGTTAACCCTAATGCAGCCCAATCATTTGTTTACGTATTTATTGCCATACATTTAATACACATAATTGCGGCTTTATTGTTGTTACTTACAACAATAAAAGGCAGTTACAGTAATATCCCACAGGTGCGTAACCTGTATAAAATGGAAATGACATCTATTTTTTGGCATTTTCTCGATATTGTATGGATATATCTTTATGTTTTTTTACTTTTGAACCAATATTAACAACCCATATTAAGTACAGATGAGTACAGCAGCAGTATCACAAATTGATGAAGTAAAATCCACCCCGTGGTCGGGCGGCAGATCGCCATTTAACGTTGAATATGGTAAAATGATGATGTGGTTTTTCCTGTTATCGGATGCATTCACATTTTCCTCTTTACTAATTGCTTATGGCGCACTACGCTTTAGTGCATATGCATGGCCCGAAGCTTCACTTGTTTTCCAATCCGTACCCGGGCTGATAAAACATGGCGCTCCGCTGGTATTCGTAGGTTTGATGACCTTTATACTGATAGTTAGCTCTGTTACCATGGTATTAGCTGTAGAGGCAGGCCATCGTAATTCAAGAAAAGAGGTTATCATGTGGATGATACTTACGGTTATATTTGGTTTAAGTTTTCTGGGTTGCCAGGCATTAGAATGGGCACACTTACACAGCGAAGGTTTTTGGTGGAGTAGTATTCCTACAGATCCTAAAAAGTTGGCGGAATTTTTTGATCCAAAACTACATCTAGCTTATGCATCTCAAGCTAGTTCTGCGCATCAGTTTGCTAACTTGTTTTTTACCATTACTGGGTTCCACGGGTTCCACGTATTTACAGGTGTTATCATAAATATCATTATCACTGTTAACGTGTTATTGGGTACTTATGAAAAACGCGGTAGCTATTTAATGATTGAAAAAGTTGGCCTTTACTGGCACTTTGTAGATCTGGTTTGGGTATTTGTATTTACCTTCTTTTATTTAGTTTGATCTTTTAAATCACATATATATGTCAACAGAAACTACAGAAATTCATGCTGAGCACGGCGGGCATGAAGATGGAATGACCAAAAAGAGAATTTTAAAAGTAGCGCTCATACTAACGGCCATTACCTGTGTTGAGTTTTTTATCGCGCTTTATTTAGTGCCTAATTATACAACTTTTGCGCATACATGGGCAAACCCTCTATACATTTGTTTAACGTTGCTTAAAGCCTTTTATATTGTTGCTTTCTTTATGCACCTTAAGTTTGAAAGAGCAAGTCTTGTTTTTGCTGTAATAGTTCCTATTCTTTTCATAATAGGTTTAATCCTGGTGCTAACCAATGAGAGCCACCACTGGATCGACCTGAGGATGTAATGACTAAAGCAAACATTCTAAAAAAAATTATAATCCTGGTATTGATATTAGCTCTGCCAGGATTTTTGTATTATTTACTTACGGTAAAAGGGAAAAACAGATATCAGCCTTTGCCTTTTTTCGGCCCTAAGGAGCTTGCCCAAACCACCCATAAGGTTAAAGGAAAAGATATACCCGATACCATTTATCACACCATTCCCGATTTTCATTTGCAGGATCAGGATGGTAGGCAGGTATCCGCCAAAACCTTTGAGGGCAAAATATTTGTAGCTAACTTTTTCTACACCCATTGCCCCAACATTTGCGACGAGATGAATAAAAATCTGAGCGCACTGGCAATTGGGTATGCCAAAAACAAGATCATTAATTTTGTATCGATAACCGTTGACCCGCAAAGGGATTCATCGTCTGTTTTAAAAAAGTATGCAGAGAAGTTTCAAGCAACACCAAATTGGTTATTTTTAACAGGCGATACAACTACCATATACCCGCTTGCCCGTAATGGCTTTTTGGTAAATGCGGTAAAAGTGAGTGACGACGATTTTATTTACAGCGATAAGATTATTTTAATTGATGAGCATAAACGTATAAGAGGCTATTATTCCGGAACTTTACCCGATGATATTACCAAGCTTGACAACGAGATCAAGGTTTTGGTATCAGAAGAATTAAGGGAAAATGATAAGGCGGTGTATTAACCAAGCGTCATCCAAAAATTGAAGTCATCCTGAACTTGTTTCAGGACCCCATAAGATGAGTAACCAACATGCTGGTCACTTAGCAGGTGAGATGCCGAAACAAGTTCGGCATGACAAAAATGTAAAAGAAAACAAATTCGAAATCGAACATCCGAAATTCGAAATAAAACATAATAACATGACTGATAAATTTATATTTCGTTTTGTAGCCGCGGTTTCCATATTTGTGTTTGTAGTGGTTTTTATATTAAGCCTTAAGGTTATCCCTAAGCCTGCGGTTATGCCGGCTTTCATGCCTTTTTTACCAAAGCTTAACGCCATATTAAACGGTACTTGCAGTGTATTGCTATTGATCTCGTTATACTATATCAAAAAACTGAATATCACTATGCACAAGCGCATCAATATTCTGGCTTTTGTGCTATCGTCGCTTTTCCTGGTATCATACATATTATTTCACTGGCTGGCTCCTGAAACCAAATACGGCGACTTAAATGGTGACGGGGTATTATCGGCTACAGAAATTGCAGCAGCAGGCAGTGTACGCTATTTTTATTATGTGCTATTAATAACCCACATTATACTTGCAGCCATTGTTTTACCGTTAATATTATTGAGCTTTTACCGCGGCCTGCAAATGCAGGTTGAAAAGCATAAACGATTGGTAAGATGGGCATTCCCTATATGGTTGTATGTGACCGTTACAGGAGTTATTGTTTACTTAATGATATCGCCTTACTACCATTTCTAACTAATTAATAGCTAAATTTGCGTTATGAATAAAGGGCTTAAAATATTACTTTTCATTGCTGCCTTTGGTTTACTCCTGTTCAGCCATCAGCCTGTAAGGGCACAATGCGCACAATGTGCGGCAAATATTGCCACGAACAGATCAAATGGCGGCCAAATTGCCAACGGTTTAAATCATGGCATTATGTACTTATTGTTTGCGCCCTATTTAGCGGTTGGTGTTCTTGGCTTTGTGTGGTATAAAAAATATCGCCGCAAAAATGTGGAGATCAATATACCCAATGAACCCTTGAATTTGAACTAATACCTTAATAAATAATTAATGTCTGAAACACCCAAAGCATGGGCAATGCTTCATGCTAAATGCCCGCGTTGCCGTCGTGGAGATATGTTTAAGGGACGCGCATATAGTTTAGGCAAGATCAACATAAACTGCCCGCATTGTAACCTGCATTTTGAAATTGAACCCGGTTACTTTTATGCAGCCATGTATGTGAGTTACGCCCTTAATATAGCCGAGGCCGTTGCTATTACCGTAGCCACACGTGTACTCACACAAAATACTACTTCGCCCTGGTTATATCTAAGTGTTATTTTAGGCGGATGCTTTATACTTTCGCCCTTAAATTTCAGGTATTCACGGGTGATACTTTTGTATTGGTTATCACCTAAAATCCATTACCAGCCTCATTTAGATACCGATGATAAACCCGGCAACGCTTGATTTTTTAAAAGAACTTGTTGAAAATAATAATCGCGAGTGGTTTCAGCTTAATAAAACGAACTACGGCAAGGCCCGCGAAAATATGATCGAATTTACCGGCGAGCTAATCGGCCTGTTGCAAAAGATCGATCCCGCAATTGATGAAGCCTTAGATCCTAAAAAATGCGTAATGCGCATTTATCGTGATATTCGTTTCAGTAAAAATAAAACTCCCTACAAAAATAACTTCGGCGTAAGTATCCCCACTATGGGGTTACGCAATGGCGGTGTGGAGTATTATCTGCATATTATGCCCGGCTCCTCATTTATTGCCGGCGGTTACTGGATGCCTGAGAACGACCATCTGAAAGCTATACGACAAGAAATAGATTATAATGCCAGCGATCTGAAAAAGATAATTGACGACGCGGAGTTTGTTAAGCTTTTCGGAGATTTCAGAGCGCAAGAAAAATTGAAAACTGTTCCGAAAGGATATAGTGCAGATAATGAGAATATTGAATTATTAAAGTTGAAAAGTTTTATTGTACTGCATAAAATAAAGGATGCTGATTTATGCAAGACAGACGCTGTTGATTATATTGCATCCGTTTGCAGTAAGCTTCACCCACTTACTGTGTTCCTGAGAAATGCTATTGCTTAATTACAAACCACACTATGAAAATCAAGTATTATTTATTTGCCGCCATTTTGGTTACAACGCTGCACTCATGCGTTGTACTTTCAACAAAAAAATACAAAGGATTGGTTGCAGATCGTGATTCACTTCAAAATCGTACTGTTAATTTGGAGGCCGAAATCGCCAGCTTACAGGCTGATACTGCACGCCTGCATCATGAAATAGCCGATGAGAAAGCTAAATATCAAGCACTGACCGATAAGTATCAATCATTGAATGATGATTATAATAAATTGAACAGTAATTTCAGCGCCAGTTCATCAAAAGTCAGTCAGTTATCATCTGATCTGCAAGCAAGAGAGGCACGCTTAAAACAGGTTGAAGATATATTGAGTAAACAGAATGAAGCTAGCAACGCGTTAAAGGATAAACTGCAACAGGCGTTGCTTGGTTTCCAGCAAAGCGGTTTAACTGTTGATATCAGGAATGGAAAGGTATATGTTTCATTAGCCGACAAATTGCTGTTCCCATCGGGCAGTATAGTGATCAATGATAAAGGGAAACAAGCCCTGCAGCAGTTAGCGGCAGTGCTGAACAAACAGCCAGAAATTACCATTGCCGTTGAAGGCCATACTGACGACAAGAAAGTAATTAACCTGGGCCAGATAAAAGATAACTGGGATTTGAGCGTATTGCGTGCAACATCAGTAACACGTTACCTAACTGAGGTTGAGAAAATTGATCCGCAGCGTTTAACCGCTACCGGTAAAAGCCAGTACCAGCCGGTTGATCCAGCCGATACAGAAGAGGCCCGCGCCAAGAACAGAAGAATTGAAATTGTGCTCTCGCCAAAATTGGATGAGTTGTATAATCTGATCTCAAAATAGGGAGAAACTAGAAGGTTGAAAGGTAAAGTAGAAAGTCAATTTAAATATAAAGGAATCAACTTTTAACCTTTAACTTTCTACTTTTAACCAGACTATGAAACAATATGCCATCATATGCGACATTCATGGTAACTCAGCCGCATTGCTAGCTGTTTTAAATGATATTAAAGCACGCAATATCGATACCATTATCAACCTTGGCGATCATTTTTTTGGTGCGCTTGAACCCGGAAAAACGGCCGATATATTGAAAGCCAACCCCATGATCTGCATCAGCGGCAATACCGACAGGGAAATTGTCGACAATACGGATAAAGAAGGCATGCCACGCATAAGAGCAGAGTTAATGGATGAAACAATTGCCTGGCTAAAAGATCTGCCCAAAACAACCATTGTTGATGATCTGATATTCGTTTGCCACGGTACGCCCGAAAGTGATAATGAGTATTTATTGGAAAAGGTTACCGAGCATGGTGTTTTTATTTATAATGATGAAGATTTGATAGAAAAAACCAAGCACATTAACCAACGTGTAATACTTTGCGGGCACTCGCATGTAAATAGGGTGGTGTATTTATCAAACGGAAAAATAATTGTAAACCCCGGCAGTGTAGGCTTACCTGCTTATCTGGGTAACGGCGAATATCGTTTTGCGATGGAATCAATGACACCGCATGCCAAGTACGCCATAATAAATGCTGATGAAAATGGGATCAGTGTTGAACAGATAAACTGCGTTTATGACTGGAATGCTGCCGCCCAAAGAGCCAGAAATAATGGTAATGATAAAATAGCTGACTATTTATTACGCGGCCGTATGCCGAGGGATTTGCGTATTAACTGAGGTTGAAAGTCTAAAGTTGAAAGTTTAAAGTGAACAAGGCAAAAACTTCCACTTTTAACTTTCCACCTCCAACTAAAAAATCTATCCTTCGTCAATAGTTTCCATAAGCGTGTTAAATAACACAAACTTATTTTCGTACCGTTGCTGATGCACGGCATGTATCCCACCTAAATGATTGTTGTAAAAACCTTTGATATGTTCATGCGCATCAGTGTAGTACTGTATGCAGCAGGTTTTGCCCTCGTTAGGCGAATCAATCACAGCCAATATTTTATAGGAAAGGAAAAAGCCGGTAGCCATTACCGAAGGTATATGTACCTCTTTCATCCATTTAAGCCATTCATCGTAAATGGCTTCTTCTACAATTATGGTTTCGTTGTAAATTATCATTGGTGCAAAAATACGAAAATTTAGATGAGGTGTTATTCTGAACTTTTGAGTATAAAATAATATTCCATAAAAGTGTGTGAGCCCTTCCGACAAGAGGGGCGGAGCAGGGTAATGCTGAGGTGCTCGAAACATAAGCGTAAAGGCCTTTGCCCTCACACTTCGAGTGCCTCAGTGTGACACCGGTTATATTATGAAGCCGGTTCATCACCTCTTATCGTTCTAAACCGTTTACGCGCTTCATTTATCCATAAACTACCGGGATATTCGGTAATTATCTTTTGGTAATAAGTTTTAGCGGTGTTTTTATCTGATAGCTGATTTTCATAAATATCGCCCAACATAAAAACGGCATCATCAGCCCAGAGATTGGCGGGGTGTACCTCATATATTTTCTTTAACAACGGCACCGCATCAGCATAGTCTTTTTGCTGGATAAGTATGCGTGCTTTTGCCATTAAAATATCATCAGTAAGCGCATTACCAGGGAATTTTTTATCAATGCTGTCTAATGTCTTTACAGCTTTATCGGGTTCCTCGGCAAAAATATGTAAGTCAGCACGGGCATAAATTTTTAGCGCGGCACCGCTGCTGTCAGCCACCAGGTTATCAGATATCAACAACGATAAATTAAGTGCATCATTAGCGATCAATTGCGAGGTAGCTGCCTTTAACACATCCAACTGCCTTTTGGCCCAGGCAAAGTCACCAGTATAATAGGATAGTTTCGCATTCCTGAATTTGGCATCCTGCCCAATGTCGGTGTTCGGGAAATCTTGTTCAACCTGGCTGTATAGTAAAGTGGCATCCCACTGCTTGCCAGTTATCAAATAAACATCCCCCAGGTCAAGCTTGCATGAGGCAAGCAATTCGGGACGGATACCCGGGACATTAATAACATCTTCAAGCAGTTTTTGTGAATCAGCAAACTGGTGAAGTTTGAAAGCCTGCAGATCAGCCAGCTTTTGCATAGCAAAAGCAGTACTGCTGTTTTTGCCAAACTCTGTCAGCAAGTCGTTATAATCTTTTTCCAGGCCCAGCAGATCGCTTTGAATATACTTTCCAGATGTGATCTTTAAGTTTTTTGTGTTGATCAATTCAATTTTTGCAGGGATATAAAATGGGCTGGATTGGCCCTTATCAATAAGATATTGGTAGCCTCTGATCGCCGCGTCATAAGCCTGGTTGCCGGTTAGTGTACGGCACAGTTCAAAAATACTGCTGCCATCATCATTATTCCTGCGGTTTAAGGCCAACGCCTGGTTTAGTGCCTGGTCAAAATCTTTTTGCTGCAAGTACTGCCATATCAGCAGATCAATATATAGTGTAACCTCCGGACTTTTTTGAACCCTTTTAAGTAATGCCGCCTTGAACATATCATAATCAGGTTCGCCGTCAAATATGCCCGATAATATATTTTCAGCCTGTGGTAAATATGCGGGGTTTGAGGGTAAAAAATTTAGATATTCTTCGGTCAATGCAATTTTGTCGCCCTTGTACCGGTAAAGCGTGAGTAATTCAAATGAGAATAAATTATCGTTATGCAATGTTTTACGGCCCTGCTCCAGCGTCTTTATGGCGTAATCAATATTTGAGTTCTGGTAAAACTCACCGGCTACGCTGGTGAAAATGCTTTGATCTGTCTGCAAGTTTTTGATCAGGTCGTTATATAATTGATTGGCTTTATCTGTATTGCCGCTTTGTATGTAGATGGTGCCCAATGTTATCACATATTCAGTGTTACCGGGATATTTTCGGATCATCTTTTGGGAGATATTCTCCGCATCGTTAAATTTTTTAAGGCTCAGCAGGCATTTAACATACGATGAGTAATAATTCTCATTATCTTGTTTGTACAATTTTTGATATATTTCAAGTGCTTTTTGAGGTTCGCCGTTAGCCGCATATTGCGCAGCTAACTGTGCATCATCAGTCTGGGAAAAAGCTTTTGAAAAGCCGAGAATTATAAACCAAATAAAAACACAAAAACGCTTCATATCACTCAAAAATAACTAATTATGACCATGGAATCCCCTGCCGTGGTTAATATTTAAACAAAGATTAATGGGTAAAATTATAGTGACATATATATAACCTAAACTAATTTGTATAATTTAACCTGATTAAAGCTATTGAGGCTATTTTTTTAAGATGTTAACAAGGTTCAGAATATTATTTTTCATGCTTATTACAATTGGTTTTTGCTCATGCCGGGGCAATAAACCTGTTGAAATACCCATCAGCGATTTTTTTCAAACGCCGCAAAAAAGCCTTTTTAAAATATCTCCCGACGGCAAATATGTTTCCTATTTTGAATCGAATAAGGATAAACAAAACTTATTTATTCAATCAGTTTCGGATGGAAAAGAACGAATGGCAACTGGCTTTGAAGGCTATTCGGTACGTGATTATTACTGGACCTATGACAACCAGATAGTTTTTACACAGGATGTTGTAACTGCTGACGAGTTTAAGATTTTTGCCCTAGATCTGAATACACTAAAGGTTAAATTACTGCTTTCAGAAAACAAAGTACGAATACGCATACTGAGCCGTAGTAAAATGGAGCCGGATGTGATCACCATTGGGATGAATAAACGCGACCCCGGTAATATTGATATTTATAAACTAAACGTAAAAACAGGCGAGTTAAAACCATATTTGGTGAACCCGGGCAATTTTACAGAATGGTTCCCTGATGACGATGGTAAAATACGCTTGGTAAAAGCATCAGACGGGGTTAATGAAACCATACTTTACCGTGCAAATGATGATGCGCCTTTTAAACGTATTATAGTAAACAATTTTAAAGACCGGGTTGAACCGATAGCATTTACCGGGGTTAAAAATGATTTTTATGCCCTCTCAAATGTTAACCGTGATAAAACCGCTCTTGTTGAAATTAATGCCGAAAATGGTAAAGAAGTGAAAGTAATATATGCCAATGATAAGGCTGATATATTGACCGTTGAGTACTCCAAAAACAAACATCGCCTGGAGTATGCTGCGTGGGAAGAGTCATGGCCGCAGGTGCATTTTTTCAACAATAATTTTGCAACTATTTACAATTTATTAAAGCAGAAACTAAAGTGTAATGAAATAAAGCTTATTGATAGGGATAGTGCAGAAAACAAGTTTATTATAAATGTTTATACCGACCATAACCCTGGTACTTTTTATTTATATGAGCGCGGCAGCGGCAAATTAACAAAACTGGGTGAAGTAAATCCAAAAATAGATCCTGCCGAATTATGTTCTATGCGCCCCATCTCTTATAAGGCAAGTGATGGAACAACGATAAACGGATATCTTACGCTGCCAAAGGGAACAAGCAAAACCAATTTGCCTGTAGTAGTAATACCACACGATTGGCCTTTTGGACCGATGAGCCGCAATTCATGGGGTTATAACCCTGAGGTGCAGTTTTTGGCTAACAGGGGTTATGCAGTTTTCCAGGTTAATTATCGGGGGTCAACAGGTTATGGAAAAGCTTTTCATAGCGCGGGCTTTAAACAGGCAGGCGGCAAAATACAACAGGATATAACGGATGGTGTACACTGGCTTATTGCCAATAAAACAGCCGATCCTCAAAAGATAGCCATATTTGGCGGGGGGTTCGGCGGTTTTTCAGCATTATATGGCGTTTCTTTTCATCCCGGTTTATATAATTGCGCTATTGTACAATACGGGCTCATCAACTTTTTCACTTATATAAAGGATGCGCCTCCATACTTTAAGCCATCGTTACAAATGATGTATGAAATGGTTGGCAATCCCGAAACTGATGCCGACCAACTAAGAGCCATATCGCCGGTATTTCATACCGATAAAATAAAAGTTCCACTGTTGATATTCCAGGGAGCAAAAGACCCACGTGCAAACATTAGCGAATTAAACCAGTTTGTTATTCAACTGCGTAAGCAGGGGGTGCCGGTGGAATACTATTTAAAAGAAAATGAACGGGCATTTTTCAGAAGCGAGCGTAATAAGATGCAGATGTATGGCGAGATAGAAAAATTTCTGGATAGTAACATGCGGGTTAAACCTTAATCCACATTTTCATGAAAGCACATAAGGGCGTTTACCGCAAGAATTTTTCGTTGATCATTGCTTTTATGGTATTGATCTCTATATCATTGGTAATAGCTTTGGTAATTTCGTATAACCTTACCGCAAAATATGTAGAGAATGAGTTTGCATCAAAAAAAATTGATGTGCTTGAAGAAACCGTTAAGCCTTATAATGAGTTCTTTCTGAACAAAATACCCGAAATAACTCTATACCAGGGCTATCTCACTTTTTCATCGGCAGCCAATTATTCATTTAGTGTTTTTCATGATTATCCTTTTGTGCGCAAAATTGATTTTTATGAAATTTCAATAGGCAGTAAACCAATTGAAAAGAGGGACGGTAATAATTTATCAATTGCCATTAACTCGGTTTATCAATACCAATTACATAATGGGGTGGTTAAGGGGGTGCAAAAAAGGACGCTGGTTAATGATGAGGACTTCAATAATATGGCAGGTAAGCTGTATGATTATATTGCTTATTCTGATACCTCTCATGCCTCAACTCCCGACGAGATATTTAAAACGTTTTATGATGTTAAGCCCGATAAAATAAGCTACATGAATATTTTGCGGCGCGAAGATGTAAAGATATACCGCGAACTGCAGCAGAATTCACAGCCGGGTGTTGCCTATAAGCAAAATATGATGACATTTTTGCTTGATCCGTATTTGTTAAAGGTGCAAAATCCGCACAAAGAATTATATCAGAGCATTTCAATAAAACCGGTGGTTTATTACCCGCTCGAAAATGATGCCGGCAACAACATTACCACAGAGGTAGCTTTCCCGGGTGCGTTTTCAAATTACAAACTATATTTTAAATCGGCTAAAGGATACCTTACAGCCGAAATTAATCGTCGGTTTATGCCCATCGGGGGAATAGTGTTGCTTATCTACCTGTTTTTGGTATTAATAGGCTATCTTATTTATCGTAACTTAAAAATAAATCTAAGGTTGTTTAAGCTGCAGTATGATTTCATTAACAATTTTACTCATGAATTTAAAACACCGGTAAGTGTAATAAAAATTGCAGGGTCAAACTTAAAGGGCGGTGGAGAGTTATCAGAAAGGCAACTGAAACATTACGGTAAAATTTTAGATGAAGAAGCAGACAAGCTGAATGAGCTAATGAACAAGCTCTTATCATTCACGCAACTGGAAAATAAATCTATCGATATTAAAAAAGAAGAGATCAATATAAAAGACTTTGCTAAAAGATACATAGAAAGCTTTAAAATGAAGTATCCGGATTTTAAGCTGAATGCACAGATAAAAGATGTGACAACTATTTACGCTGATCCGGTGTTGTTAGGTAGTGTGTTCCAAAACCTGATGGAAAATGCCTATAAATACTCGCATCCCGAAAAAAAGGAGCTTCATTTAACTATTAGCAAAGACAGGCGGAATGTGATATTCTCATTTGCTGACAAGGGTATAGGTATACCAAAAGCTGAATTAAATAATATATTTAATAAATTTTACAGGCTGGAAAACCAGTATAATCAAAATGGTAGTGTAGGGCTTGGTTTGGCATTTTGTAAAGAGTTAGTTAATTTTATGAACGGAGAAATAACTGTAAATAGTAAGGTTGACCAAGGATCTGAATTTATAGTTGTGCTTCCAAACGACAATTAAAATATGAACAAGGAAATAAAAATTGCACTGGCAGAGGATGATGAGAACCTGCGGTTCCTGGTTGCAGAGCGGATGCAGTCAGAAGGATACAAAGTTTTAGAAGCCAGTAATGGTGATGAAGCCGAAGCCATCATACTAAATGAACAACCCGACATTGTTTTGCTCGATTGGATGATGCCCGGTAAGCAAGGGTCTGAAGTTTGTACCAGTGTACGTGCAAAAGGCTTTGATAAACTTATTATTATGATGACTGCCAAAGGGCAGGATGTTGATAAGATAGAAGCTTACAATTTTGGTGTGTCCGACTATATAACCAAGCCATTTAATATGGATGTGCTGGTGGCCATGATTGATAACAAGATCAAGTTTTCGTTAAATAATGAGAAGTCTGAATCCTATCGTTTTGCCAACATGGAGCATTTGCCAAATACACATTTGCTGATAAAAGACGGCAAAAAAACAGAGCTTACTATATTAGAGAACAGGATATTGCTCTATTTTCTGAAAAATCAGAACAAGGTAATTAATCGTGAAGAGCTAATGATGGAAGTTTGGGGTTACAATGCCGATGTAAATACCCGTACCCTTGATATGCATATTGTTCGCCTCCGCAAAAAGATCGAGAACAATGCTGACTCACCGCAATACCTGCAAACGGTTAGAGGGATAGGGTATAAGTTTGTTTATCAGCCGTAAGTATTATTAAGTAGTGAAGATTCATGAGTATTGTATTTATATTATTACCGATAAATCAAATACGGTATTGTATATCGGCGTAACCAGCGATTTGCAAGATAGGGTTTGGCAGCATAAGCAAAAGTATTTAAAGGTTTTACTGCAAAGTATGAATGTAATAAACTGGTTTATTATGAAGAATATCAATGGATACAAGATGCTATTAGCCGGGAAAAGCAACTGAAAGCAGGGTCACGCCAGAAGAAAATTAATCTCATTGTTGATGGTAACCCGTCGTGGGGTGATTTGAGTGAGGGCTGGTATGATTAGTAAAAAAACTTTATAAAAAAGATGTCATTGCGAGCGATAGCGTGGCAATCTCGTCCCATTCCTATACAAGCGACGAGGTTGCCACGCTATCGCTCGCAATGACAATGTAACCTACGACAAATATTTCCCAACAATAGGCATTCTCCTACCCATGCCAAATGCTTTGGACGATACCCTTAAAATAGGTGGGGTTTGATACCTTTTATGCTCGGCCAGATTAATTAATTTAATGGTGCGTCTAACCGTGTGCTCATCGTAACCCATCTTAATTATTTCTGCTGATGAACACCTGTTCTCAACATATTCAGCAATTATTTTATCCAGTATATCATATTCGGGCAATGAATCGCTGTCTTTCTGATCGGGCCTTAATTCGGCAGATGGTGGTTTGATAATGGAGTTTTCAGGGATGATCTCCCGTTCACGGTTGATGTATCGGGCCAACTCAAATACCTGTGTTTTGTAAACATCACCAATAACTGAAATACCGCCGCACATATCGCCATAGAGAGTTCCGTAGCCAACTGCGGCTTCGCTTTTGTTAGAGGTGTTCAACAATATATAGCCAAACTTGTTGCACATAGCCATCAGCAATATAGCCCTGCTGCGCGATTGTATATTTTCTTCAGCAATGTTAAATGGTAAATTTTTAAACTGCGGAGATAACGCGGTTTCAAAAGCTTTGGTTACATTTTTTATCGCAATGGTTTCACTCATGCAACCCAGGTTTTTAACCAAATCCTCCGCATCTTTCAAAGAGTGGTCTGATGAAAAGCGCGATGGCAATAAAACCGCCATTACATTTTCGGGCCCTAATGCTTCGGCAGCCAAAGCGCATACCACGGCAGAATCAATCCCGCCTGATAATCCCAATATGGCCCGGCTGAACCCTGATTTATAAAAATAATCCTTGATGCCTAATATCACAGCCTGATGTATTTGTTCAATATTACATGGGCGCTCAACTTTCAGGGTAGGGGTATGCTCAAAGGTGATGGATGCATCATCATTTAAAGTATAATAAGCCAGGTTCTCTTCAAAGTAAGGCAGCTCATCAACTAGTTTGCCGGTTTTGTCATATACTAATGACCCGCCGTCGAATATTAATTCAGTTTGTGCGCCAACCTGGTTTACATAAAATAAGGGCAAATTATATCTGCTTGCATTATCTCTTAAAATGTCAATACGCTCAATATCATGGTTCACCGCAAATGGCGATGCCGCGATATTTATCATTACATCCGGCTGTTGCTTAATCAATATATCCATTGGCCGGGTAACATACAGCGGGTTCTCAATATTATTCCACAAGTCTTCGCAAATAGTTAAGGCTATGCGATGCCCCTTAAAATCGATACAGCTAAATTCTGTTGATGGTTCAAAATATCGGTACTCATCAAAAATATCGTAGTTAGGCAACAATGCTTTATTGACTATAGCTTTTATCTTGCCATTCTCAATAAAATAGGCTGAGTTCCACAGATCTTTACCTTCGGAATTATTATTAAAAGTAGGTATGCCAATGATGCAAGCCATATCTGTACAAGCTGCTGCAATTTTTTGTGCCGATTGGTCACACAGGTCAATAAATTCATCGAACTCTAAAAAATCACGTGAAGGGTATCCGCAGACGCATAATTCAGCAAAAACAACCAGGTCGGCACCATTTTGGCGGGCCTTATTAATGTGATCAATAATTTTGGCAGTATTTGATTCAAAGTTACCTATATGATAGTTAAGTTGCGCTAGTGCAATTTTCATTGTATGGATAGATAGTGAAGAAAAAACTTAATTTTGCTCAAAGTATAAAAATGATCTCTACTCTAAACATTAAAACACAAATTTATTCAATTTTTTTCATCGGCCTGCTACTCTCGGCCTGTAACCGTCATAAAAAAGTTGATGTAAGTAATATTCACATTGATGTGACAATTGAACGTTTTGATAAAGACTTTAATGCGTTAGGTGTAAAACCCATGAACCAACAAGTTACTTTCCTCGAAAATAAGTACGGTATTTTTTACCGTGATTTTTTGGCGCTGATACTACAGGTTGATGATATTAACGTAAAGGATACAGCCTATTTTCAAAATGTGCGCGATGTTTTAAAAGCGCAGCCATATCTCGATCTGAAACACGATGTTGATTCTGTTTACCCCAATGTGGATAAGCAGAATGCAGAATTAACAGATGCTTTCAGGCGAATAAAATATTATTTCCCCCAGCAAAAACTGCCTAAGGTATATGCTTATTTCTCGGGGTTTCAGGCGCAAACAACTATTGGTAATGGCTATATTGGCGTGGGGCTGGATCTGTTTTTAGGGGCTAATTCAAGGTTTTATCCGGCATTAACCGAAGCTTATCCGCGTTATATGTCACGTAATTTTACTCCTGATAACATAACGCCTCGGGTTGTTGAAACCATGCTGAGGGAAAATATGTTCCCCGAGAATGACGATAACGGGACTTTGCTCACGAAAATGATCTACAATGGTAAGATCATGTATATGATGGATCAGTTGTTGCCTGATGTACAAGACTCCGTTAAAATTCAATATACCACCAAGCAACTGGCATGGTGCAATAAGTTTGAATCAAGTATATGGGGGTATTTTTTAGATCAGAATTTATTGTATGAAACCGATTACCCTAAAATACAGAAGTACTTAACAGTTGCCCCATTCACCCCCGGCGTGGGCGAAAACAATGAATCGGCCCCTAAATTGGGTATATGGATAGGCTGGCAGATAGTGAGAAAATACATGGATAAGCATCCCGACATCACCCTGCCCCGGTTAATGGCCGAAACGGATGAACAGAAAATATTAAGTGATTCGAAGTATCATCCTAAATAGAGAGTGGTTAATTGGGTTGATTAGGTGAGTAGTTGATTGGGTTGAATTAATTTGTTAGGTGGCGGTTTGTTGGTTAAATTGCTTACTTAACTCAATAAACCTAATCTAACCCAATCAACCACTCACTAATCCCTAACCTTAAACGCTCCAAATAACTTCACAATTTCCTGGGTGCGATAGGCGAAAATATTTTTGATCTGTTTTTCAACCAGTACCTCGTTTGCTAAGCGGCCTATAACGCCATAGGGTATAGCATAGTTTAATAGGTCGGTCATTAATACGCCGCCTTTTATTTCTTTAAAATGATGCTGATGATGCCATAATGCATAAGGGCCAAAGCGTTGCTCATCAACAAAGTATTCATCCTCCTTAACATGGGTGATCTCTGTCATCCAGTTCATTTTTATCCCCAACAAAGGTGTTATTTTATAGGTAATGATCATACCCGGATACATTTTGGTGTTTTCATCATAGTCAGATGTTACCACAAACTTCATTTGGGGCGGCGTGATCTTCGATAAATTTACCGGGGATGAAAAAAAGTTCCAGGCTTCAGCTAAAGGAATGGGTAGGTGCTGCTCAAACTTTAAGTGGTATGTCTTCACCCTTAGTAAAGTTGTAAAACAGTTGTATTGTTTTGATTATTTGCTTTAAATGATAATTATTTTATATCCATTCGCATTTGGAGTAAAAGCGGCGAAAATACAACTTTTTCATAAGCCTTTATAGCAGGTGCATTATTATGGTAAACATCTAATCGCAGTTCAACCATTCCCCGGCTTATTGACCATTGTTTCAGGGTTTCAATAACCATTTTGTTTACGCCTCTGCCACGGTATTCAGGCTCAACATACATAAAACCTAAATAGGCATGCTGTTTATGATTCAGGTAAAGCCTTGAATCTTCAATGCGGGCATAACCACTGCCAATTAATTTATCACCTGTTTGGGCCACCACAATTTCAATATGCGGCGCGTTTATCAGGTGTACAATATCATAATAATTGATGTCCCCGGTTCTTATTGTTTCATCAAAAGGGCGCTCGGCAGTAATTACACCTTGTTCAAAACGCAAAAGTGTGTCAAGGTCATTTATTGTAGCAGTGCGTACGGTAATCGGTTCCATATAGATACAAATATAACAGATGCTATTTATCTATTGGCGTGGCAAGGAATGGTAATTTTCGGTTTGGATTGGAGGGTAGGTTTGCCGGGCCCTGCGGAAAGCGGAGCCAATATTAGCGGGAAAAATTCCATAGCGATGTTGTAGCAGACTAAAAAAACTGCTCAAAACAACCTTTTACTGCACCATCTTATTAGCGCAGTACGAGCTGGCAAAAGCCTCGGGTTTAGCCTTAAATACAAAGCCCATGCTTAAAATGTAACCCATAGCCTCATGCAGGGCCTGGTTTGATTTAAACATTGGATTGGTATTAATATCGGCATGTACTTCAAGGTCAACATCGTACAGATCAAGCAAGTCACAAAGTTTGTAGGCAATGTCGATAGATTTTTGCACTTCGCTAAGCATACGTTCTTTAATGCTCATTTTTTGGGAGGTACGTTCCTGATGGATGAACATAAATCCGCCCCGGGCTTCGCGTAAAAAAACAATAACCGTGGCAAAATCGGTGACGTTACCTTTTACCTGCGAATCGGTGCCGATACAAACTTTAAGCTTGTTGCCAAGCAATGCTTCCCTTTCAATTGCATTTTCAACCTCTTCAATAATGGGCGATTGGATGATCTCGCCGCTGAATTTTCTCCAGGTCATAAAAATTGATTTAAGTTAATTTGTTACAACCTGATTTTCAGGTTTATAAAAATAAGCGATAAGGTTCCATATTAACGTTAAAAGTGTGTGATTTATTTGTTAACATTCAATTGATTTTTAACAACTTGTGTCGATATACTATAAACGAAAGTATTTTCAGTCATAGTATTTACATATGAGTGGTATTGTGTATTTTGCTGCTTTATTTTAATTGCCTCAATATTAAATCATGAAAATAACTAAATGGGTGTCGGCGGCTTTGCCATTGTTAGTACTCACAGCTTGTAATCATCAATCCAAAGATCAATCGTCCGAAGCACCAAAACGTACCGTGTTTTTTGATAAAACAGGCATGGATACAACGGTAAACCCTGCTGATAATCTTTTTTTATATGCCAATGGTACCTGGCTTAAAAATACTAAGATACCACCATCGGAAACCGGTGCGGGTGGTATGTATAAAATGATGGTAGATAACCGCAATGAGCTGCATGGCATTTTAGAGGATGTATCGAAGCAGGATAATCCCAAGGGCAGCAAGGAGCAAAAGGTTGGCGACCTGTATTTGAGCGGTATGGATACCACCGCAATTGATAAATTGGGTTATGAACCCATTAAGCCGCTGCTGGCAAAAATTAGCGCAATAAAGGATTACAAGCAGCTGATTGATGTATCGGCAAGTACTTTTAATGATGGCGATGGCTTTTTGTTTGGTTTTTATACTGCGCCCGATGATAAGAATAGCAAGATGAACGTAGCCCATTTTGACCAAACCGGATTGGAACTGCCTGAAAGAGATTATTATTTTAATACTGACTCGGCATCGGTGAAAATTCGCGCTGCTTATGTTACCTATATTACCAAACTGTTTGTTTTAACTGGGGTTGATGCTGCGTCTGCTGCTAAGAAAGCCGCTGATATATTAAAGCTGGAAACAGCCATTGCCCAATCGCACTCGACACCAACTGATCTGCGTGACCCGATTAAAAACTACAATAAATTTGCAGTAAAGGATTTTCAGAAGCAAATACCCGATATAGATTTTGTGCATGTGCTGAAACTAATGAATATACATACCGATACTATATTGGTTGGGCAGCCAAAGTATTATATAGCGTTGGATAACTTATTAAAAACTCAGCCTATTGAAATCTGGAAAGATAAGCTTGACTTTATGGCATTGGATGGTGCATCATCATCACTAAGCAAAGGTTTCAGGGATGCGCATTTCGAATTTTATGGTAAAGTGTTGAATGGCCAGAAACAGCAAAAGGAACGCTGGAAAGATATGGTTGAGGTGATAGATAATGGACTGGGTGAACTGCTTGGTCAATTATACGTAGCTAAATACTTTCCGCCTGATGCAAAAAAACGGATGCTCGACCTGGTAAATAACCTGCAGTCGGTTTATAAGTCACGTATCGAGAAATTGGATTGGATGAGCCCTGTAACCAAACAAAAAGCGCTTGAAAAATTGGCAGCATTCAGCAAAAAGATAGGTTATCCTGATAAGTGGAAAAATTATGATGATGTAGTTATTAATAAGAATAACTATTATGAGAACATGCAATCCATCGCGAAGCATAATTATAATGATGAACTAAAGAAAATAAACAAACCGGTTGATAAAACTGAATGGGAAATGACCCCACAAACTATTGATGCCTATAATAATCCGTATAATAATGAGATCGTTTTTCCGGCCGGGATACTGCAATTTCCATTTTTTGATAAGGATGCCGATGATGCCATTAACTACGGCGCTATTGGTGTAGTAATAGGCCACGAAATGACTCATAGCTTTGATGATCAGGGTCGGCAGTATGACAAGGATGGTAATCTGAAAGACTGGTGGACCCCAGAAGATGCAGCTAAGTTTAAAGAGCGAGTACAAGTACTCATTAACCAATATAATGGTTATACCGTGTTAAATAACCTGCATGTTAACGGTAAACTTACACAAGGTGAAAACCTGGCAGATAATGGCGGTATGGCCATTGCCTATGAAGCCTTTAAAAGAACACCTGAAGGAAAAAGTGATACAAAAATTGATGGTTTTACACCCGATCAGCGTTTCTTCCTGTCGTTAGCGCAGGTGTGGCGTACCAAGATAAGTGACGAGAAGACAAGGATGTCTATCAGCACCAATCCCCATTCGCCGCCTATGTATCGTACTAACGGGCCTATGTCAAACATGCCATCGTTTTACAAAGCCTTTAACGTGAAACCCGGCAATAAAATGTACCGCCCGGATAGTGCAAGAGTTAAAGTTTGGTAGTAGTAACAATATTAATACAGCAATAATAAATCATGATGGATGGTTTATTATTGCATTTATATAATTGGAACATTAAAACAATGAAATACCCCTTAGTATTATCCATTTTAGCGGCTATTGCCTGCTTAGCATTCACAAACCATAAACCTGCGCCTGCTATACCGCAATACAAACACGTTATAGTTGTAATTGAAGAAAACCATGACTACGATGCATTGATCGGGTCTAAAAATTCACCTTATATAACCTGGCTTTCACAAAATGGTGCCTTGTTTACCGATTCGCATGGAATAGGGCATCCTAGTCAGCCCAATTACCTGGCATTGTTCTCCGGCAGTACCCATGGAATTACGGACGACAGATGTTTAGCTAATGAAACACCCTACACTACGCCTAATTTGGGCGCGGCATTGATCGTCAAGGGCTTTACCTTTAAAGGTTACGCGCAAACCATGCCGTCGGTAGGCTATCTTCCGTGCTATTATAAAACCAGTACTTTAACCGGTCAATATTTGTACGCGCGCAAACATTCACCCTGGGTAAATTGGATCGGTACTAAAGCCAACAATATACCAGCATCAGCTAGCTTGCCTATGGGATATTTTCCTACAGATTATGATAAACTGCCTACTGTAGCATTTGTGATCCCGGATATGGACAATGATATGCATAACATTGGTGCACCCGGCGATGATGCAGCTATACAACGTGGTGATAAATGGTTAAAGGAAAATATTGCTAAGTATGCTGAATGGGCAAAAACCCATGATAGTTTGCTTATTATAACTTTTGATGAGGACGATTCACGTACTGCCGTTAACCAGATACCTACCATTTTTTATGGTGCAAATGTAAAAACAGGCAAATACAACGAGCATATAACCCATTATAATGTGCTGCACACCCTGGAGGCAATGTATAAGTTGCCGGCTGATGATGATCAAAATGCCAGCCCGATAATGGATGTTTGGAAGTAGGTGCTGCAGAATTTGCAAGAGCTGTTTCGTGCCTACGGCACGAAGGGTATTGTTATATATTATTTTCTACCAACATTTAGCTCCTACGGAGCTTGCTTAACCTTGAATGAAATCCCGTAGGAATTAAATATTTGTAGATGTTTTGTACCTGAGGCACGAAGAACAGCATTCTATATATTTTTCTACCAACGTTTAATCCCTACGGGATTACGCAGCTCCGCAGGAGCTAAATGTTGGTAGAAGTTATATTTTTCTATTAACGTTTAATCCCTACGGGATTACGCAGCTCCGTAGGAGCCAAATGTTGGTAGAAGTTAATTTTTCTATCAACGTTTAATCCCTACAGGGTTACGCGGCTCCGTAGGAGCTAAATGCTGGTAGAAGTTATATTTTTTATATTAACGTTTAATCCCTACAGGTTACGCGGCTCCGTAGGAGCTAAATGTTGGTAGAAAAAATAAGATAGATATCTTTTTGCCCTGTAGGGGCAATACTTATGCAGCGAAATCTTATTCGGGTAATTTAAAAAGGTATCGTTCATCATATTCAATCTCAAAATTCTTTAAAAATTCCTCATATTCCTCTGAAAATGTTCTTTTCTTATGATGTTCTTCCTGATTCAATATATAATTTGTAACGGTTTGGACTTGTGAGCGTGAATATGAAAATGCGCCATATCCTTCCTGCCACCTAAAAACAGAACCGTTAAATTGTTGGTTGTTTATCCATTCTGATGATTCACCTTTTACTATTCGCATCAGATCGGCAAGTGATTGATTGGGTCTAAATCCGAAAAATATATGTAAATGATCTGGCATACTATTAATAGCAAGCATTTTATGCCCATAATTTTGTATGATGCCAGTGATATATTTATGCAATCTTTCTTTCCATTCTTTTTGGATAAGGGATTGACGATATCTAACAGCTATTACACACTGGATATGGATTTGAGTATAAGTATTAGCCACAAGTAACAAGATTTAGATTTTTGTAATTTAATATTTTAACATAAAAAACGCCTGATATACAGGCGTTTTTACTTTGGCAATAATCTTACACCGTCAACTTTTTATACTTAATTCTTTTCGGTGCAATATCACCTAAACGTTTCTTGCGGTTCTCCTCATAATCCGAATAATTACCTTCGAAGAAATAGACCTGTGAATTACCTTCAAATGCCAGTATATGTGTACATATCCTGTCTAAAAACCAACGGTCGTGACTGATAACTACTGCGCAGCCGCCAAAGTTTTCCAGTGCTTCTTCCAGTGCGCGCAGGGTGTTCACATCAATATCATTGGTGGGCTCATCCAGTAATAATACGTTCGATCCTTTTTTAAGTGTGATTGATAAATGAACCCGGTTACGTTCACCACCTGATATTACACTTACCTTCTTCTGTTGATCGGCGCCATTAAAGTTAAAGCGCGATACATAGGCTCTTGAGTTAATTGGGCGGTTACCTACCATAATGGTTTCGTTTCCATCGGTAATATTTTCCCAAACAGATTTGTTAGGATCAAGGTCATCGTGCATCTGGTCTACATAGCCCAGCTTTACAGTGTCGCCTACACGGAAAGTCCCGGCATCTGGCTGGTCCTGCCCGGTAATTAAGCGGAATAGCGTTGTTTTACCTGCTCCATTCGGGCCGATGATGCCAACAATACCCGCAGGCGGTAACGAGAAGCTCAGGTTATCAAATAATAACTTGTCGCCATAAGATTTACTTACACCATTGGCCTCAATCACCACATTACCCAAACGTGGGCCTGGCGGAATGAACAGCTCCAATTTTTCTTCCCTGTCCTTAGTTTCCTCCGATGCTAATTTATCATAGTTGGATAAACGGGCCTTTGATTTAGTGTGGCGGCCTTTTGCCCCCATACGCACCCATTCCAGTTCACGCTCCAACGCTTTTTGGCGTTTGCTTTCAGTTTTATCTTCCTGTGCCAGGCGTTTTGATTTTTGGTCGAGCCATGAGGAATAATTTCCTTTCCATGGTAAACCTTCACCACGGTCAAGTTCCAGTATCCATCCGGCAACGTTATCTAAAAAGTAACGGTCGTGGGTTACAGCTATAACTGTTCCTTTATATTGTTTTAAATGCTGCTCCAGCCAATCTATCGACTCTGCATCCAGGTGATTAGTGGGCTCATCAAGCAATAAAACATCAGGCTCTTTCAACAATAAACGGCATAATGCTACCCTGCGGCGTTCACCACCCGATAGTACACCTATTTTAGTATCAGGCTCAGGGCAACGCAGCGCATCCATTGCACGCTCTAATTTGGTGTCCAGTTCCCAGGCGTTTACAGCATCAATTTTATCCTGTAATTCGCCTTGCCTTGCCATTAGTTTATCCATAGCATCAGCATCTTCATAAACTTCGGGTAAACCGAATTTTTCGTTGATGTCCTCGTACTCTTTTAGCAAGGCAGTAATTTCGCTTACGCCTTCCTCAACTACCTCTCTTACAGTTTTTTCCGGGTCCAATTCCGGCTCCTGACTTAAATAGCCTACGGTATATCCCGGCGAGAATACAACCTCGCCAATATTGGTTTTATCAATACCGGCAATTATTTTTAAAAGCGATGATTTACCCGAACCATTTAAACCTATAACGCCAATTTTGGCACCATAGAAAAAAGACAGGTAAATATTCTTTAATACCGTTTTTTGCGGGGGATAGATCTTGCTAACCCCGGCCATTGAAAATATGATCTTCTCGTCTGCCATTTGTATCAAATTAAAAAAGAAATCAAAGATGAGTGAAAATCCTCAGTTTGCAAATCAGTTTATCAGGTTTTTGCGTATGTATAATAAGGGTAGGTTATAGTGTCAGTATGGTTCATGCCGTAATGTCACTTGTATGTATAACTTGTTCCACATTTGGCGTATTTGGGGAAATTAATACTTATTGTATTAAACTATTTAATAGATTTATATTCAAAAATAGATAACGTATTGATTTTATGTAAAAAAAAGCGATGCGTTAAGATTTTGTAAATAATTATTCTTTGAATGAGAGCTAAATTAATAGATTGCACATCATAATAATGTCTGTTTTATTATAGTTATAAAAGTTGGCAACAATATTGTTGATAAGTGTAAAGAAACAGGCACTATTTATACAAACAATTTTATAAATTAGTGACGTACAAAAATCAGAAAGGTATATATGGAAGCTAAATTTTCGCCGCGGGTTAAGGATGTTATTCAATATAGCAGGGAAGAGGCTTTACGCCTTGGGCATGATTATATAGGTACAGAGCACCTTTTACTCGGATTAATACGCGATGGAGACGGTGTGGCTATTAAATTACTTAAAGAGTTAACCGTTGATACCGCCAAATTGCGCCGCGCCGTTGAAGACGCCGTAAAAGGTACAATAGGCACTAATGTACACATAGGGAGCATCCCCTTAACTAAACAAGCAGAAAAAGTATTGAAGATAACTTACCTTGAAGCTAAAATATTTAAAAGTGATGTGATCGGAACTGAACATTTATTACTGTCTATTTTACGTGATGAGGATAACATTGCATCGCAAATTTTAATGCAGTTTAATGTTAACTATGAAATATTTAAGGGTGAAGTTGAATCACATAAAAATGATGTGACCGACGAAATGCCCGGTTCACCTACAGGTGGGGATGATGATTTTAAAGAAGACGACTCTTTTAGCCAGCCTAAAAAAGTATCAGACATTAAATCAAAAACGCCTGTGCTGGACAACTTTGGTCGCGATTTAACTAAAGCTGCCGAAGACGGACGTTTGGACCCAATTGTAGGTCGTGAAAAGGAAATTGAACGTGTATCGCAGATTCTTTCGCGCCGTAAAAAGAATAACCCGATATTAATTGGTGAACCAGGTGTAGGTAAATCAGCAATTGCTGAGGGACTTGCACTGCGCATTGTGCAGCGTAAAGTTTCACGCGTGCTATTTAATAAACGCGTAGTTACGCTTGATCTGGCTTCATTGGTTGCAGGTACCAAATACCGTGGTCAGTTTGAAGAACGCATGAAAGCGGTAATGAACGAACTGGAAAAATCTCCGGATGTGATTTTATTCATCGACGAGATCCATACCATTGTTGGTGCAGGTGGCGCTTCAGGTTC
>Ga0302303_10000327_pt1 | contig 42315 bp, 42 predicted proteins | sample III_Palsa_E2_1_FD_194542 | JGI IMG/M metagenome (GOLD analysis project Ga0302303, IMG submission 194542) | Peat permafrost microbial communities from Stordalen Mire near Abisko, Sweden - III_Palsa_E2_1 | ecosystem: Environmental > Terrestrial > Soil > Palsa > Peat permafrost | place: Sweden...
CGTACCGACCTGGAAGAGGAAACAGTGAAGGAAGTATTATCAATACTACAGGCAGAGTTCGAATAAATATAATAACCAAAAATTAAAATCGTATTTTTGCACAAAATAAGCAGAGAAAGAAAAATTATTAAATGTCAGAAGACAAATCTATAAAGTTATTTAAAGCAGTAAAAGAGCTGAACATTGGTATGGGTACCATTGTCGATTTTTTGGCTACCAAGGGCTACAAAGTTGATAAACAGCCCATGGCCAGGCTTGATAACGACATGTATAATGCTTTGTTAAAAGAATTTGCTTTTGATAAAAGTATTAAAGAAGAAGCCAAGCAGATCAGCATCGGTAAGATAAGGAAGGACGAACCCGGGCAGGCCGATAAGCCTGTGGAGTTTCGCCGTTCACGCGATTTCGAAAACGAGGAAATACTGATAAAAAATGCGGGCAACTACGCGCACCAGCAGCAAGCCGAAAAAACTAAGCCTGAACCTGAAGCTAAAAAAGCCGAAGAGCATGCACAGGTATTGCCGGGTGTAAAAGTTGTTGGCAATATCAACCTCGATGATCTGAACGCTAAACCACAGTTTGGCGATAAGAAAGAAGTTGCAGAGGTAAAAAAGGAAGTGGCCCCAGAGCCAGCACCTGAACCGAAAAAAGAAGTACCGGTACAGCCTGAGCCTGTAGCTGAAGTTAAAAAGGAAGTTGCCCCTGAAGCGCCTAAGGTTGAAGAACCTGTGGCCGTAGCTGCAACACCAACGCCAGCCCCAGTAGTTGCACCAGCAGCGCCGGAAGCTACCGAAGAAGCACCTGATGACGAAGTGATCCGTGCCAAGGCTGACCGCCTGACCGGGCCAAACGTAATTGGCAAAATACAGTTGCCCGTTATACCAAAACGTACTAACCCCGTAGCTTCATCGTCAAGCAGCCAGGCAGATCATAAGCGCAAAAGAAAGCGTAAGGATAGCCAGGGCGGCGGCAATCAGCAGCAGGGTGGTAATGGCCAGGGCCAGGCCCCACAAACGCCGTCAAACCCACCAAACCCTAACCGTCCTGATTTCAGGAACAGGGGTAACAACCCTCCGGGCGGTGGTGGCGGACAAGGCGGCGGTAACCGCCCCGATTTCAGGAACAACAGGAATAGTACCCCGCATAGTTCAACCCCTAAAGAAGAACCATCTGAAAAAGATATACAAGACCAGATAAAAGCCACATTAGCACGCTTAAGCGGTGCGGGTAAATCAGGCAAATTTGCACAGCGGGCCAAATTCCGCCGTCAAAAACGCGATGATGTAGCCGCTACTGCCGAAGAACTGGCAATGGAGCAGGAACTGCAGTCGAAAGTATTAAAGGTTACCGAATTTGTTACGGCCAATGAACTGGCTTCGATGATGGATGTGCCGGTAACGCAGATCATATCAACCTGTATGAGCCTGGGTATGTTTGTATCCATCAATCAAAGGCTTGATGCTGAAACACTAAGCATTGTTGCCGATGAGTTTGGCTACCAGGTAGAGTTTGTGAAACCGCAGGATGAGGAAGGAAACCTTGATCAGACTGACAATCCTGCTGACCTGGTTCCGCGTGCGCCAATTGTAACCATCATGGGCCACGTAGATCATGGTAAAACATCATTGCTCGATTTTATACGTAAAACGAACGTTATAGGCGGCGAAGCCGGGGGTATTACCCAGCACATAGGCGCTTATGAGGTAACTTTACCGGGCGATAAAGGGAAAATAACATTCCTGGATACACCGGGCCACGAGGCGTTTACCGCCATGCGTGCCAGGGGTGCACAGGTAACAGATATTGTAATCATCGTGATTGCTGCTGATGACAGCGTGATGCCGCAAACCCGCGAGGCCATAAACCACGCGCAGGCTGCCGGTGCGCCAATCATCTTCGCCTTTAACAAAATTGACAGGCCGGGCGCTAATGCGGATAAAATACGCGAGCAACTATCAGCCATGAATATTTTGGTTGAAGAGTGGGGCGGTAAATACCAGTCGCAGGAAATATCAGCCAAAACAGGTTTAAATGTTGAATTGCTGCTGGAAAAAGTATTGCTTGAGGCCGAAATACTTGAACTTAAAGCTAACCCGAACAAACGTGCCGTTGGTACCGTAATTGAAGCTGCTTTGGATAAAGGCCGCGGTATTGTTACCACCATTTTAGTACAGGCAGGCCAATTGAAAGTAGGCGACCCTATACTTGCCGGCTGCTACAGCGGGCGTGTTAAGGCATTAACCAACGAGCGTGGGCAAAGGGTTGAAATTGCAGGCCCATCAACACCGGTACAGGTGTTAGGTATGCAGGGCGCCCCAACTGCGGGTGATAAGTTTAACGTACTCGAAAGCGAGGTTGAAGCCCGTGAAATTGCCAACAAACGTTTGCAGTTACAACGCGAGCAAGGCCTGCGTACACAGAAACACATTACGCTTGATGAAATTGGCCGCCGTTTGGCAGTTGGTAACTTTAAGGAGCTTAACATTATTGTTAAAGGTGATGTGGATGGCTCGATTGAAGCGTTATCCGATTCATTGCTGAAACTATCTACCGAGCAGATACAGGTAAATATCATATCAAAAGCGGTTGGGCAGATCTCAGAATCTGATGTATTGCTGGCTTCGGCATCTGATGCGATCATTATTGGTTTCCAGGTACGCCCATCGGGCAGTGCACGTAAGCTGGCTGAAGCAGAGCAGATAGATATCAGGCTTTACTCAATTATTTATGATGCCATAAATGAGATAAAAGCAGCGATGGAAGGCATGCTTGCACCAACATTTGAAGAGAAGATTGTTGCTAACGTTGAGATACGAGAAACATTCAAGATCAGCAAGGTGGGTACCATTGCCGGTTGTATGGTGCTTGACGGTAAAATAACCCGTAACAGCAAAATACGTATCGTTCGCGAAGGTGTGGTGATATATACCGGCGAACTGGCTTCGTTAAAACGCTTTAAGGATGATGTTAAGGAAGTTACCGCTAACTACGAGTGCGGTTTAAACATCCAGAACTTTAACAATATTGAAGTAGGCGACATTGTTGAAGCTTATGAAAATGTTGAAGTAAAAAGGAAACTTTAAGCAGTGTCAGTTGCAAACTGACATGATCCGGGGTTTCAGTTACAAACTGAAACCAGTATAAAGATTTAAAGAAGGGCAGATCAACTGATCTGCCCTTCTTTATTATTTTCCTGTGAAATTATTAACCACTGGGAGTTAAAACATAGAATATAAAGGCTGGTCATGTTTGACCGGCCTTTTTTGTTTCATTAGTTTATTGCTGTAATACTTTATCTATTTGTTCGTAAAGTTGCTGGCCATGATCGGGAGGCAGCGCATCATTAAGCAGTATTTTCCCTTCCCGGTCAATTAGTAAATATCGTGGGATTGAAAATCCACCTGGATGGCCCCAAATTAGCGTTGTTAAAGAATTTTCCAATTCCTTATTTGCCAAAACGTGCCAACCCTTTAATTTATAATGATCGATATCTGCTTTCCATTCTGATGGAACAACCCTTGAATTAAGGGATACATATAGCATTACCACATTCCGTTTCTTTAATTCTTGATACAGTGTATCACTATACTTAAATTCATCCTTACACGGTTCGCACCATGGTGCCCAAAGATCCAAAAAAATAGTTTTTCCTTTTAATTGAGTGAACAATTGGGATGTAGTTGTTATACTGTCATATTTATTTAGAAACTTTATATCCTGGCCATGGGCTACTATGCTAATAAATAAGACAGGTATGATCGTTGCAAAAAAATATTTCATAAGGTTTATTTCCGGGTAGTGACCTTTGATGATGCAAGCTACGAAAGTTAATTTTAAATAGTGCTGGAACTGTTTTGTCAACCGTCGCATTGGATGACAAATATGCATCGCGTCCTTGAGAGGAACGAAGCAATCTCACAATTTAAATCGGCGATATGCAAATTCGACACACAGCGTGTGGGGTTGCTTCGTTCCTTACAGCAATGACGTTGGGTTATCATTTTGTCATCCTGAGCGCAGCGAAGGATCTATCCGCATGTACACCACGCGCTTGGTACACCGGCTGCTTGTATAATAGATACTTCGCTGCGCTCAGTATGACAGATTAATTTTAATGTATTTCAAAGAACAAGCTTTGCGCTTTCACAAGCGCGGGACTGATGGTGGATACCGGAAAATGCGGAATGGGGCCGGGTATTGGCCTTTGGATAATGCAAGTTACGAAGGATAATTTTAAATAGTGCTGACACTGTTTTGTCAGCATTGAGCCCCCTCTAAACTGCGCAGCACTCATTAACACCTATAAAAAGCAAACAATAGGTTAATAATCTCCCCCGGTTGGGGAGACCTGGCTTCGCTCTTTAGCAAAAGAGCGCTCATTTGTGTAATTCAATAATTACTACGCTTAGCATTTTTTAAATCACTAATTCACTCAATCAGTAATTCAATAATTATCTACACTAATTCAATAATTACCCTACGCTCCTGGCGGTGAGAAGACAAAATGGGTAACCAGTTTATCCATAATTACTAACGACGCGATGATGAGTGCTATGCCTGCCACCTCGTTAAGGCGGTGGATAAGCTTTACTGATATTCTCGCCCGCAGTTTATCGGCATAAAAGGCTTTAAGGGTATCCATGCCAAACTGAACAAAAAGTATGGTTAAAAACATGGTAGTAATATCTAACGATCTGTGTGGTGAACCTACCCTGAAAATTGTACTGGCCGCAGCAATTACCGTAACCCAATGAAACAGCAGGCTGGGATTGAAAATGCACATCACAAATCCCTTTAAAAAATAACCCGCCCTGTTGATACCCGATGGAACGGTGTTTTTATAATTGACCTCGGATTTTTTGAAGAAATAATAAACGCCAACGGTAAACAAAATAATACTGCCAATAACGCCTGCTATTACCTTTTCATGTTCAGATATATCAATGTATTGCGAGCCGTATAAAATGCCGCCTACAAACACTATATCGCTGCACACTACGCCCAGCGCTAAAGCAACACCTGCATGAAAACCTTTTTCGATGCTGGTTTTTATTAAAGCGAAAAAAACCGGGCCGGTTAAAAACGTGAGTACAAATCCAAACCCGATTCCCGAAATAATGGCTTCTATCATTAATTATACTTAGGTTCAGTTTTGAACAATGCGAATATGCAATTTTTATCTCTTAAAAAAAGAAACTTAATGTTTCGGGATTATTAATTTAAAAAACTATGCCGTAATTATAAAAAATCATTTATGTTAGTAGTTTAATACTACAATTACTGTACAACCTAATTAAACAATGGAACAAGACAAATCAAAAAGCTACGGCTCGGCGTTATATACGCTTATAACCGTATTTTTCTTCTGGGGCTTTTCAGCAGCTTCAAACGGTGTATTTATCCCTTTTTGTAAAGCACATTTTCATTTAAGCCAGTTCGAATCACAATTAATTGATTATACCTTTTATGGAGGATATTTCATAGGCTCGCTGATATTATATTATGCTTCGGAAATAAGCAAAGTTGATATCATGAATAAATTAGGTTACAAAAATGGTATCATATACGGTTTGGGATTATCGGCTGTTGGTGCTTTGTTAATGATACCTGCTGTAAATTCAGGTTCGTTCCTGTTCATTTTGGGTTCGTTTTTTGTTATCGCATTAGGGTTTTCGCTACAGCAAACTGCTGCCAACCCGTTTGTAGTTGCGCTCGGTACGCCTGAAACCGGTGGAAACAGGTTGAATTTTGCAGGTGGTGTAAACAACTTAGGTACCCTGCTGGGGCCTGCCGCCATCAGCATCATATTATTTGGCAGCGCAAGCAAACAATTACCGGCCGATCAGGTGAAAATATCATCAATAAATGATGCCTATGTTATCCTGGCTTGTTTATTTATAGCTGTAGCTATTTTCTTTTGGGTATCGAAACTGCCAAAGGTTACTTCCGATGAAAAATTTGAATCGAGCAAAAAAACCATATTGCCATTGTTTATTATATTCATCGGCTTTTGTTTGGTGTTTATAGCCAAACCATCGGCTGCAGCCACCGGCATACCCGAGTCTTATTTTGTTTATGCTTCGCTGGTAATTATCCTGGCAACATTATTTCTATCATTATTTGCCGCAAGCCGAAGCAACGAAGGTTGGGGCGCTATGCACTACCCACAATTGATCTTCGGAATGATAGCGATATTCACTTACGTAGGGGTAGAGGTTACTATACAAAGTAACCTTGGATCATTATTAAAAACTCCTGAATTTGGTGGGTATACCACAGCGAAAATAGCACCTTTTATTTCATTGTATTGGGGCAGCCTGATGATAGGGCGGTGGACGGGTGCCATAGGTGCTTTTAATCTGAAGAAAATGACAAAAAATGTATTAACCATTATTATACCTTTTGTTGCATTTGGCGTTGTGCTATTAGTTAACAGATATTTAAACGGACAGGATATATCAGGTTTCTTCATATACGCTTTGTGTATTGTTGTATTAATAGTAGGCTTCTTTATTGGTAACTATAAACCTGTACGCACACTTATTATTTTTGGCTTGCTTGGTGTTGGCACCATTATATTGGGTTTATTTACTACAGGCAATATTGGCTTGTTTGCCATTGTTAGCGGCGGTTTATGCTGCTCTATCATGTGGCCTTCTATTTTCTCGCTGGCTATTGCAGGTTTAGGCAAATATACCGGGCAGGGTTCGTCATTATTAATTATGATGATTTTAGGCGGCTCTATCATCCCGCCAATACAAGGTGTATTGTCGGATGGTTCAGGAAATCTTATCCACGGCATGACAGGTATCCATTTTTCCTATATCGTGCCTGTAATTGGCTTTGCCTACCTTGCATTTTTTGCCTGGAAAGCTGGTTCTGAATTAAAGAAACAAGGTATTGATATCGACCATATGCAAGCTTCTGGCGGGCATTAATATTTTTATAGTCATTATTTCATTAGGTCATTGTGTCATTGGTTGAATATCGCCGATAATACAATGACCTAATGGCTAAATGACCCAATGACAGCGCAGCGTAATGAACCAAATGAAACCCAGTTTTGATCATATATTCATGAACCTGGCCAATGATCTTGCCCAGCGCTCGCATTGTATTAAGGCGCATGTAGGGGCGGTTTTGGCAAGGGATACGCGTATTATATCCATAGGCTACAATGGCCCGCCATCGGGTACACATAATTGCGACGAGGAATGGCCCGAAACCGGTTGTCCACGTGATGCAAGGGGTAGTTGTTCGCTTGCCCTGCATGCCGAAGAAAACGCCATATTATATGCTGTGAAAAATGGGGCTAAACTTGAGGGCGCGGTAATGTACACTACACTATCGCCTTGCCTGGCCTGCGCCCGGCTTATATTTTCGGCAGGTATTAAACAGGTTTTCTACAAAAACTCCTATGCCGAATACAAAGGCCTGCCCAGCGATGAAGGCGTTGATTTTTTAAACAGGTTTGGGGTAACGACAACTAAATTTGACCGCTGATCTGACCGCTGATTTTGACCGCTGATTTTAATGATGGGTTTGATTTCGCTGATCCTTAATAAAAACATTCAAATTGATCCTAACAATCCTTTAATCAGGTTAATCATTGATCATTAGCCCTCTTTTAAATACGGCTCTATCTTACTTAGCGCAAACATCAACTGTTCATTTGGTGTCAGATCGGTATTGTCTAATATAATAGCGTCGTCGGCACGCCTTAAAGGGCTTTCCTTGCGGGTGGTATCCTGGTAATCGCGGTGGGCAAGGTTTTCAAAAACTTCTTCTAAAGTAATATCCGGGTTTTTCGGTAATAACTCCTTATAGCGGCGTTCGGCCCTTATTTTTGGGTCGGCGGTCATAAAAAGCTTAACCTGCGCATTAGGGAAAACCGCTGTGCCTATATCACGGCCATCCATCACAATATTTTTTGATTTCCCCATGCGCTGCTGCTGCTTTACCATTTCAACACGTACTTCATGTATGGCCGATATGGTACTCACTTTATCAGATACAGGCATCTGACGGATCTCTTCGGATACTTCCTCATCGTTAAGGGTGATATGGGTTTCATAATCACGGGCATGAAAGTTCAGGTGGATGTTTTTAAGCGCTGCTGCGATCTGCCCGTGGTTATCCAGATCGATATGGTTACGTATAAAATACAAGGCCACCGCGCGGTACATGGCGCCGCTATCTACATAAATAAAATGAAGCTCCTTGGCTAAAGCTTTGGCAATAGTGCTTTTACCGCACGATGAATAACCATCAATGGCTACTACAATATTGTTGTTCATAGAGCTACTAAAATAAGGAAAATAAGTTAAATTAGTTGATAAGGTTGATTGGGTGAGTGGTTTATTAGGTAGATTTGCATAAAAACAACAACTACACCATCAACCACCCGCTACCCTAAAATGAATTTTAATAAAGAAAGCCTGCAAAAAGAAATTACCTACAAAACATCACGGAGCGGGGGCAAGGGCGGGCAAAATGTAAATAAGGTTTCAAGCAAGGTAGAGTTGCTGTTTTCTGTAGATAATTCCATTTTGTTTGATGAGGATGAAAAGCTGCTGATAAAGGATAAGCTACAGGCGCGGTTTAATAAGGATGGCTTTATACAGGTAATTTGCGATGAAGACCGCAGCCAGTATATAAACAAACAAAAAGCCTTAGACAGGCTTATGCTGCTGCTTACTAAAGCCCTGCACGTACCCAAAATACGTAAACCAAGTAAAGTAAGCAAAGCAGCAAAAGCTGCACGCCTTGAGAACAAGCGGATTAATTCTGTAAAGAAAGAGGGTAGAAAGGGAGTTAGTGATTGGTGATCAGTGATCAGAGATTAGTTTTGTTTTCTCCCATGAACCATAACCTACTTAAACCTATACATTCCCGTTACGGTTCCCCATTGTTCAGAAAGGAGCATCTGCTTATCAGTTTTTGATTGAAAAATGGCTGCAATATCAAAAACAAAACGGTTGGTAGTAAATGCTACCCCTAACTGGTTGCTCAAAACAAAGGGTTCTTTATCCAGCGTTATTTCCTGGCTGCTTGCGTTATGCGTTTCAAGCAGGCCGCCCTGTATGGTGGCATCATAAGCCACATAGTTAAACATAGGTTTGTAGTAAAAGAATAGTTCATGCTGATGCAGCAAGGCGGTTTTATTGCCCCTGCTAACGGTGCTTTGTGTACTTACGGAGTTAAATAACTGGTTAAAATTACCCAAACGCAATAGTACGCCTGCACCGGCACCGCTAAAACCGTTGCCCAGGTTGCCGTACGAACTGAATGAAATATCAACACCGGTGGTTCTTGCCAGCAGCCTGTTATATTCGGCAGACAGGTTAAGCTCCGGATCGTTCTTTATCTGGTATTCCCAGCCGCTTGGGTGGTAAAAGCCAAAGTTGTCGTGTACAAAATCCTGTACCTGTTTGCCAAACGCGTCGGGCCCAACTATGCCAACCTGGGCGCTTAGCTTCAGGTTGCTTTCGTTATTATAAAGCAGGTTCAGGGTTGATCCTATGTATAAATAAGCTGCAAAAGGGCGGTCGACTAACGACGGATCGTCCACACCTTGAAAATTTGCTATACTGCCCGATTGCGGGTTGAAGATCTTTTGGCCGAACTCAAAGCCAAGCACCTTGTTTTGAAGCGTACTGCTGCCATCGGTTGATAACGCATGGCGGTAATAGGCATAAAAGCCATCGGTATAATACCTGTCCGACCCTTGCAGCAGGTATGAATCATTATCAGATTGTGCGCCTATCTCGGTGCTGTGTATTTGCGCAAATACATTGGCTGTAAATAATACGCTAAATACAAAAAGTAAAAGTAGTTTTTGCCTCATCCAAATGGTTAATGAATGCACGAAATTAAAAAAAAATGGCGGTTGATGCCCGGTGATTTAAAAAGAATAACCAAAACTAATATATGGCCAGTAAGGGGCGAATGTCCTACTGGTTAATACCGGGCTTAAGCCTGCCCGAAAGCTGAGTCCCCCGCCTATAGGTTGTAGCCGGTACCCGAAGTTAAATGTGCCTATTGTGCCGTTTTTGGTTACCCGGTTACTGTTGTAAACAAACGGATAATCGGTATTGGTATTGAAATAAGTGATACCGGCGCCCAGTTCTAAAAACCTGCCATCCTTACCTAATAAATAATTTATAGCGATAGGCGCAGAAAAAAATTGATCGCCACCCTGGTGAAAATAACCTAATCCTATGCGCCCACCCAGGCCATCGGCAGTGTTATTAAAACGGCTGTCGTAATTTACGGAGTAAGTTAAACCCGGGCCAAAAGCTTCGAAATAAACGTTTTGGGCCCTCCCGGTAGCCCCCGGGCCATCCATCTGAGCTTTAGCTGAATGACTGAAAAAGGCACATGCTAAAACAAGCAGGGCAAATTTAAGTAGTGTGGGGTTTTTCATAAAGTTTAGTTTTTCATAAAGATATTTTCTAATATCAAAACTTCCAACTAAACGCTGGTAATACACTAAAAATTATAACCGATACTTACACCGCCTGCCCAAATAATTCCCTCATCATAAAATATAGGAACAAAATCAAGCCTGAAGTTCAACTTCTTATCTATAGGCTGATACCGGTAACCGATGGTAGCGGTGCCTATAAGACCGGTAACCCTATCGAATATGAACGTTTTACCGGTATTATCGCCTGTGGAGTTTAAAAATGTGGTGCCACCACCTAATTCAATAAAATTGTTGGTTTGGCCTATAAGGTAATTAACCTGGAAGGGGATAGAAAACACAGTATTGCCACCCGTACCATAATAACCAGCACCGATCCTGAAACCAAGGCCGCCACGTTGCGCGCCAGAAAAACGCTGATCGTAGTTTAAAGACAGGGACAGACCCGGGCCGCCAAGTTCACCAAATAAAATTTGAGTGCCCCGTAGCTTTTTATCAACGGGTTGTTTTATAATAATGGTATCTGTTTTTTTAATATAAACGGTATCGACTTTTACTTGTGAAATAGTCTTTTTACCGTGAGGGTCGATAGTGGTAGTTGTTTTTGTAGTTGTAACCGTGTTACTTGTAGTTGAAGAACCGCCAAGCGTAGGGGTACCTGCATTGCCTGAGGTGGTTGTAACGGTTGATGAACTGCCCGAACCAGCAGGCACAACAGCACCAGCGGCACTTGATCTTACAGGCTTTTTGTAATTAGGATCCATGTAAGTAGGGGTGCCGACTCTTTCAGCCGTAGTCGGAGCATAATATTGCGTGGAGTTTGTTTTGACGGGTGTAACCGGGGCAGGACTTGCTGTATTTGCAGGCTGATTATAGTTTTGCCCAGGCGTAACAACCAATATTACCTTGGTAGTATCCTTTGGAGGTGTAGGGTTTTGTGCTTTTGCAGTTAACCCGCAAAAAATTATCAGGAATAAAATCAGTGTAGTTCTTAAAGTAACAAGGCTATTCATATAAATTGGTTTATTCAATTTTGTATACCAAATAGCGCATATTACGTTAAATAGAAATAAAATGTTTCGACTACGGGTATTGCACGCCTAACATGACTGTTTTTCAGGCGGATAGTTTGGGAATAGTGTGAAAGATGATTATTACACAAGTTCTGATTGAGGTTAAAGTAACCCGTCATCTTTTAAACGTTTAACAACGAGATCGCTGTATACTGTGTCATGTTCATTTTTCAGGTAAATCTCCGCAAGGAAAACGGTTTCGCTAACCACAATTACACAAGTAATAATTCTTGCACCGCCAGATTTGCCTTTGTTTGTCCCGGGAATGGTTAGCCTGATTTTGTATAAGCCCTGACCAATATCAATACCCATTTCAGGGTTTAATTCTAAGTCATCAATTAGCTTTTCAATTGCTAATTTGATGCCTTTATGTTTCTTAGCTATTTTTTAACTTCTTTATCGAAGTGGGCACTAGTCTTAACTTTATAATTCATTAAGCAACTCTCTGGCATCCCGTAACTCGATCTTACCTTCCTGTTGTGATTTAATTTGCTCTAATGACAACTTTATGTTTTTATAAACACGCTGCTCATCTTTATTTAATTGGCGTTTACTATCACTCGGGATTGAGGCTATGCTATAATTTAAACCTAAAGCATCTAAAACAGCTTTAACCGCTTTCTCAGATTTCTTGTTGTCAATATTTACAGTTAGCGTGGTCATTTATCAAAATTACAAAATCTGTTTAAAAAAGAGAAGTCTTATCCGATAAATACCACCCAATTAATTCAATACAGGCTTAGCAGTTTCTTTTATGGTCAAATCAAGTGCATCATCAACCTGCTGATCTAACAGCGCCAGGTCAATTACCTCGCGCATATCGGTTACATAATGAAAGTTAAGATCACGGATATAATCTTCCTTAATTTCCAATATATCCTTATGGTTTGATTTGCAAAGTATGATCTCCTTTATATTGGCGCGTTTGGCAGCTAATATTTTCTCTTTAATACCGCCCACAGGTAAAACCCGCCCGCGCAGGGTGATCTCGCCCGTCATAGCTAAGTGAGGCTTGATTTTTCGCTGGGTAAATGCGGAGGTAAGGGCGGTAAGCATCGTAACCCCTGCCGACGGGCCGTCTTTTGGTGTAGCGCCCGCAGGTACGTGTATATGCACATCCCATTGTTCAAATAATTTGGGATGGATATTGAAATAGGAGGCATGCGCCCGTAAGTAAGCGAGGGCTATTGTGGCCGATTCCTTCATTACATCGCCCAAACTGCCTGTAAGGGTTAAATGCCCTTTACCGGGGCTTAAACTGGCTTCAATAAACAATATATCGCCGCCTACCGATGTCCAGGCCAGGCCTGTAACCACACCGGCTACGTTGTTCCCTTCGTAAAGGTCCTTATCAAATATAGGCGCGCCTAATATCCTCTCAACATCCTTTTTGCTTACGGTTGAGTTATATTCCTCTTCCATCGCAATGCTTTTTGCTACACCACGTACTACGGAGCCTATCTTTTTCTCTAATCCGCGTACACCCGATTCACGAGTATAATCCTCAACAATTTTCTCCAGCACATCGCCTTTTATGGCAATGTCCTTTGTTTTTAAACCGTGTGCTTCGCGTTGTTTTGGCAACAGGTGTTGTTTGGCTATCTCGATCTTTTCTTCAATAGTATATCCGTTCACTTCGATGATCTCCATCCTGTCGAGCAAAGCAGGTTGTATGCTGCTTAATGAGTTTGCTGTAGCGATGAACATGACGTTCGACAAGTCGAAATCCATCTCCACATAATGATCATAGAAAGTGCTGTTTTGTTCAGGGTCAAGTACTTCTAACAGCGCTGATGATGGGTCGCCCCTGAAATCGTTGCCAACCTTGTCAATCTCATCTAAAATAAACACAGGGTTAGCCGCGCCGGCCTTTTTTATAGAGGTGATGATGCGCCCCGGCATAGCGCCGATATAGGTTTTACGGTGGCCCCTTATTTCGGCTTCATCGCGTATGCCGCCCAAAGCCATGCGCACATATTTGCGGCCTAATGCCTTGGCGATGGATTTGCCCAAAGATGTTTTACCAACTCCCGGAGGGCCAACCAAACAAAGTATAGGCGCTTTCATATTATGCTTTAATTTAAGCACCGCCAGGTATTCAATAATGCGTTGTTTTACCTTATCTAAACCAAAATGATCTTTATCCAACACTTTTTGGGCATGTTTAAGGTCGAATTTATCTTTGGTAAACTCGTTCCACGGCAGGTCGAGCAATAATTCAAGATAATTTATTTGTACCGAGTAATCGGCAGCGGCAGGGTTTATCCTGGCCAGCTTATCCAGCTCTTTATTAAAGTGTTCGTTAATATCCTTTGCCCATTTCTTCTTCTTTCCGCGTTCGCGTAAACTGTCTATCTCCAGATCGGGCGAATTACCGCCCAGTTCTTCCTGTATGGTTTTTAATTGCTGGTTCAGGAAATAATCGCGCTGCTGTTTATCCAGGTCGACACGTACTTTGGTTTGGATCTGGTTCTTCAGCTCCAGCATTTGCAGGTCTAAAGTTAAATGCTCCAAAACCAGGTTGGTACGTTCGCGCAGGTTGGCCACTTCGAGCAAATGCTGCTTGGCCGTCATATCAGCGTTCATGTTTGATGATATAAAGTTGATCAAAAATGAGCTGCTTTCGATATTACGTATAGCGATACCCGCCTCGCTCGGGATATTTGGCGAAAGCTGGATGATATTCATAGCCATATCCTTAATAGACGAGATCATGGCTTTAAATTCTTTATCTTCTTTAGGTTTTATCTCCTTAAAAGAATCAATGGTGGCTTTTATATAAGGCTCGGTTTGCACTTCTTCCCTCAAAATAAAGCGTTTTTTACCCTGGATGATAACCGTAGTGTTACCATCGGGCATTTGCAGCATTTTTATAATAAGCGCAACGGTGCCCACCCTGTTCAGCTGGTTAAAGGTTGGGTCTTCAATACCCACATCCTGTTGCGATACCACGCCTATCATACGGTCGCCCTTATTGGCATCGCGTATCAGTTTGATGGATTTATCCCTGCCAACGGTGATGGGGATAACCACACCGGGGAACAGAACAGTATTGCGCAGAGGCAGTATGGGTAATATATCGGGTACCAGCTCATTATTCATCTCTGCCTCATCCTCTGACGACATCAGCGGAAAAAACTCGGAATCGTCGTTTATTATCGGCATTGCACTCTTAAAATCGTACGGATCAAAACTCATCAAAAACCTCTTTTTATATGATAAAAGAAACGCCATGTTGTCACCCGGTAAAATACGGGTATAAACATATCACAGCCTTTTCTAACTATTACTGGGTATATTTCAACACCTATGCCAAGATACGGTAATATGCCGTATTATTTATTATTATGATATAACTAATTGATTATGTATATATTACAAATCTTAGTTTAAAAATTACTAAATAATGGAATTTGTAACTAAAGATGAAAAAAAGTCATGCTATGCTGATGGCAAAAAATGGTGTTTTAGAAATATTTTTTAACAAAATAACCACCCTGTATAATAATTACTTGCAAAAGTAGTTAATGTTATATTAATTTGTTACACATTAATCCCTCCGGATGAAATTATCGGTCATTGTATCGTTATTGATTTTCTCTTCTATTGAAAGTGTATATGCCCAAAATGCTTATGTTAAGCTGGGGCAGCAAGCTTTTATGGACGGGGATTTTAAAGCCGCTATACAGCAACTTGAAAAAGGTTGTATGGCCGATTCAACTGATGTTAACGCGCTTTGGATGCTGGGCTATTCGTATTACCACAGCGATAATTATAAAAAATCCATCATTGCCTATACCAGGGTAATTTCTATAAAACCAGCTGATGCTTCTGCCTATTATTACCGGGCAAGGGCAAAAAGCTATATGGGCAAGGATAACCAGCTACAGCCTGCTGATAAGGAAAAATATTTATTAGGCGCTATATTTGACTTCACAAAAGCTATCGAAATAAATACCGATCCATCTGACAGTAAATTTTACCAGAACAGGGGAATTGCTTACCGCGATTATGCCTTATTTAAATTAGAGGCTACTCCCCGCTGTGATAAACCAAGGGTGATCAACGCGCTAAAGGCTTCTATTGCCGATCTGGAGAAGGTTTTAAACAACGATGCTTCAAGGTCTGATATTTCTTCGCTTATAGAATTTTCAAAAGAAAAACTGGCGACTTTAACTGCGCCAACTGCGGTTCATCACTGATTGAAAACTCCCTTTACCTGGTAGCGGTTTATACCTATTATTCTCACTGCTTTCATCTCGTCTATCAAATAAAGCGAATCGGGAAAATAGCTTAACTTTTCATGACTCATATATAAATAATAGTTTTTATCGTATCTGCTGTAATTATATATCACTATATATTTTACTTTGCCTTTTACCTGTTTTATAATTATTTCCCGGGTTACCAGATCAGGATATTTTGCCCTATAGATCAGAAGATCACTATCAGCCACTACGCTGTAGCTATCCCGCCATGCCGGTTTATTAATATCCGATAGTTTAAACATGCTCAGCTCGAGCCCCCAGTTGGTAATACGTACTTTTTTGCTTTGGCTAACGCCATTATGCACTACCGTTTTAAAAACAGGCTTGTTTAATTTTGTTAAACGGGCAGAATCCCGTTCAAAATACCCTTTAAGATCAAAGTATTTTAAAGCGGCGCCGGTTTCTTTAATATCAGGCTTACATGATGATAAGTCCGATATAGTAAACAGCATACCTGCTAAAGCAACAACAAATAATACCCTCGATCTATACCAATACATTCCCGGTCATTTCTTCGGGTATAGCAACACCCAAAAGTTTTAATACAGTAGGGGCGATATCGCCCAGTTTGCCATCCTTTACGTGCTTAACATCAGCATCAATGATAATGCAGGGCACAAGGTTGGTAGTATGCGCCGTATTTGGCGATCCATCATCATTTACCATATAATCGGCATTGCCGTGGTCGGCTAAAATAATAAAGGAATAGCCATGCGCCAGGCCGGTTTCAACTACTGCTTTTGTGCAGGCATCAGCAGTTTCGGCAGCCTTAACAACCGCGCTGAACACGCCGGTGTGGCCCACCATATCGGTATTGGCAAAGTTTAGTACCACAAAATCGGGCCATCCGGCAATCAGTTCCGGAATGATGGCATCACGTATGCCTGCCGCGCTCATTTCGGGCTGCAGGTCATAAGTAGCAACTTTGGGCGATGGTACCAGCAAACGCTTCTCGTTATCAAACTCCCTTTCACGTCCGCCCGAGAAAAAGAAGGTTACGTGCGGATATTTTTCCGTTTCGGCAATCCGTATCTGGTTTTTTCCTGCTGCTTCTAAAACTTCACCCAATGTTTTGGTGAGGTCTTCTTTGGTGAACACTACCTGTACATTTTTAAATGTTTCGTCGTAGGTGGTCATGGTAATATAATGCAGGTTAAGCGGGTGCATGTTATATTCCGGGAAAGATTTTTGAGTTAACGCAATAGTAATTTCGCGCCCACGGTCAGTCCTGAAGTTAAAGCAGATCACCACATCGCCATCTTTGATCACGGCAAGTGGTTTGCCGTCAGCATCAACCCTAACTACCGGTTTGATAAACTCATCGGTAACACCATCGGTATATGATTTTTTTATAGCAGCTAAAACATCCTGGGTTGCTTCGCCATCGGCATTTACCATCAGGTCATAAGCCAGCTTAACACGTTCCCAGCGATTATCCCTGTCCATAGCATAATAGCGGCCAATAACCGAGGCTATTTTTACCGGAGTAGGGGCAATGTACTGCTCCATATCGGCAATAAAGCCTAATCCTGATTTTGGATCGGTATCGCGCCCATCCAAAAAGGCATGAATGTAAACCTTTTTCAGGTCGAAAGCACCTGCGGCATCGCACAGGCCTTTCAGGTGTTTTATATGCGAGTGTACGCCGCCATCAGAAACCAAACCTATAAAATGTACATCTTTATTATGGTGCTTAGCATATTCAAATGCTTCTTTTAAAACCGGGTTGGTTGGCAACTCGTTATCCAAAACGGCTTTATGTATGCGGCCAAGCTCCTGGTAAACCACGCGGCCCGCGCCCAAATTCATGTGCCCAACTTCGGAGTTTCCCATCTGCCCTTCGGGTAGCCCTACTGCCATACCCGATGCTTCAAGCTTTGAATTCGGATACTTTTGCAGCAAAGAATCAACAAAAGGTGTATCGGCAGCCAGTATAGCGTTCGACTGATCGTTACGGCCATAACCCCAGCCGTCTAAAATAATTAATGCAACTTTTTTTTGTTTTTCCACAATGCAAATATAAAGGCAACGTTGTACAATCAGGAATAATAATTTATTGCTGAGTTTTTTTCTTTGCAGCAACCTTTTCGCTATATTACCGCTACAATTATTATGAAGCTCGTTTACCTGCCATCGCTTATTATTTTATTGCTTTTCTCCGCTGCCAGCAGTGTGGATCCCATAGATAATGTTGCCGCGCTTATAAGACAGGGCAATATGCAGGAAATGGCCAAACTGCTTGCACCCACCGTTGAAATAACCATTGCCGGGCAGGAAGATACTTACTCAAAAAGGCAGGCTACCGATGTTTTAACGCAGTTTTTTACACAGCATAAGCCAAAAGGCGTAAAGTTGTTACATAAGGTAAATTCAAATCAAAAATTTCTTTTTGGCGTGGTAATACTTTCAAGTACAGGCGGGTCTTACCGCATTGCATATACGCTTAATGAAACCGATGGCGCCATGAAGATCATAGAATTACGTATCGAGCCCGAAAAAACTAAATAATATTCTAATTGTTCTTACTTTTGAGCCTCAAAAATAAAGATTTGGACAAGGAATATATTGATCAGTTTATTATCAGTTCATTAAAGGAAGATGTTGGCGATGGCGACCATACCTCGCTGGCAACCATACCTGCCGGTACAACAGGCAAAGCAAAACTTTTGGTTAAGGATAATGGCATATTAGCCGGCGTTGAACTGGCCGCGGAAATATTTCATATAGTTGACCCCGCCCTTAAATTAAATGTTTTACTGAAAGATGGCGCGGAGATAAAGTATGGCGATATTGCTTTTGAAGTAGAGGGCGATGCCCAAAGCATTTTGAAAGCCGAGCGCCTGGTGCTTAACTGCATGCAACACATGAGCGGCATAGCCACCAAAACAAACGAGATTGTTGATGTTTTAAAAGGTACCAATACCAAGGTTTTAGATACCCGCAAAACAACGCCTGGCATGCGCTACCTTGAAAAATGGGCCGTACGCATAGGCGGCGGCGTTAACCATCGCTTTGGTTTGTATGATATGATATTGATAAAGGATAATCATGTAGACTATGCCGGTGGCATACAGGAAGCGATTGAAGGCGCGCACAGCTATATTGCCGAGAAGCATAAAAAATTAGCTATAGAAATTGAGGTGAGGAACCTTGACGAGGTAGAGCAGGTTTTGCAAACCGGCGGCATAGACCGTATATTGTTAGATAATTTTAATTTCAGCGACCTGAGCGACGCTGTTGATATGATCGAAGGAAGATATATTACAGAAGCTTCCGGTGGTATTACAATTGATAATATACGTGAGTATGCGGCTTGTGGTGTTGATTATATTTCTGTTGGCGCCCTAACGCATTCTGTTAAAAGCCTTGATTTGAGTTTGAAGGCGGTTAAGGATTAGTGATTAGAAATAAGTGATTAGTGATTAGTTTTTTAATCCCTGTACAACTAATCACTAGTCACAAATCACAAATCACTAAAATTAAAGATTATAGTATGATTTCAATTTAGTAATATTGTGGAGAGATGATATCAATCTATTCGATTTCAGCGCTCATACTGGCCTATTTGTGTGGATCGATCCCTACTGCGGTGTGGATTGGCCTTGCATTTTTTGACGTGGACGTACGCGAATATGGCAGTGGCAATGCAGGCGCTACCAACACTTTCAGGGTATTAGGCAAAAAAGCCGGGATACCGGTTATGCTCATCGATATTCTGAAAGGCTGGACAGCCACCAATCTTGCTTATTTCATAGGAGTTTCAACTACCGGGGCTTATAATTCACCTGCTTATATCAATTATGCGCTTGCTTTAGGCATCGCAGCAGTAATGGGGCACCTGTTCCCGATATTTGCAGGCTTTAGGGGTGGAAAAGGGATAGCTACCTTGTTTGGGATGATACTGGCCATTAACCTGCCTGCCGCTTTGTTTTGCGTAGGGATATTTTTAGTTGTGCTGTTTATTACCCGTTATGTATCCTTAGGGTCGATCATAGCCGGTTTTGCTTACCCCGTAACAGTTGCCCTCATCTTTCCCATATCACGCTCGGTTATTATTTACGGCATGTGCATGTGCCTGCTGATACTGGTTACCCACCAAAAAAATATTGAGCGCTTACTAAAAGGCAAAGAATCAAAGGTAGACCTGTTCAAGAAAAAAGCCGCTTAATTGGGGTGAAGGGTTGCCTATCGAAATAATTCATTTAAATCTTCAAATTTATTATGTCAAACCGTCGGTTTTTAAAAGCAAAATGGACTAACCTGTTAATGCTTAATTACGAGGTTGATGCTGAACTGTTAAAACCTTATTTACCCGCTTATGCTGTGCTTGACCTTTGGCAGGGCAAGGCGCTGGTGAGTATGGTAGGTTTTTTATTTGAAGATACCAGCGTATTAGGTGTAAAATGGCCCTGGCACATCAATTTTGAAGAAGTTAACCTGCGCTTTTATGTAAAGCATTCTGATGGTAAGGAATGGAAACGGGGCGCTGTATTCATTAGCGAGATTGTGCCCAAAACGCTGATAGCCCTTATCGCCAATAATTTATATAAAGAGCATTATCGCGCTTTGCCTATGCGCCACTCAATTACACCTGCGGCTGATGATCGCACCAGTTTTTTATATGAATGGAAACTAAAAGGCCGTTGGAATAAATTAGGCGGTACAGTAAACAACAGCTTTGCATCTACACAACCCGGCAGTGCCGAAGAATTTATTTTTGAGCATTATTGGGGCTATAATTCACTTAGCGATATCAAAACAATGGAGTACCAGGTGGAGCATATATCGTGGCAGGTTGCGCAGGTTGACGCCACTATTTTTGACGCTGATATTGCTGAATTATATGGTAAGGAGTTTGAGCCATTTTTAAGGGTTAAACCTTATTCGGCATTTTTTGCTAAAGGATCGGAAATAAGCGTTAGGATGGGAAAGAGGCTGGCGTTTGCCCCAACACCTCCAAAATAGCCTTAGCCTTTAGCAAACATTCCTCATACTCCTGTTCGGCGTTGGCATGGTAAGTAATGGCGCTGCCGGTATGGAACGATAAATATTTATTAGCTGAATTATACAACAGTGTGCGTATAACTACATTAAAATCAAAGTCATTATCCGGACTAAAATAACCTATTGCGCCCGAATAAATGCCCCGTTTGCTGCGCTCATATTGTTCCATTAAACGCATGGCGCTTATTTTTGGCGCGCCGGTCATGCTGCCCATCGGGAAGCTGCGTTTTAAGGCATCTATTGCAGATAGGCCTTCCTGCAGCTCACATACCACTGTTGATATCATTTGATGCAACTGGTTAAATGAGTAAATACCAAATAGTTCTTCAGTTTTAACCGTTCCCTGCTTTGCCGAGCGGGTGAGATCGTTACGCACCAAGTCAACTATCATTACATTTTCCTGTAGTTCCTTAGCATGATTTCTTAGCTCCTGTTTAATGGTTTCGTCCTCAGCTAAAGTTTTGCCCCTTTTTGCAGTTCCTTTTATGGGTTGCGATATAAGTTTGTTACCACGCTTTGCCAAAAAACGCTCGGGCGACGCTGACAAAATGTAATTATCTTTCCATTTAAAAAATCCGGCAAAGGGGTTAGGTGATATGGTGTTCAGCTTTAAAAAAGTAGTTAGAGGATCGATCTCTGCATTTTCTGCAAAAAACTCCTGGCAAAAATTAGTTACATAAATATCGCCGCGGCTGATGTGTTCTTTTATTTTCCCGGCGGCAGCCAAATATTCTTCCCTGCTAAATCTTGATTGAAGTTTTATGGCAGGTAATTGTTTAGGTTGATGAAATTCCTGCTTGTCAATACTTTCAAGAACAAGTACTGCATCACCGGTAACTATTTCTATTTGATCGCCCTTTATAATGATAAGATATTCTGGTACGAAAAAATACAGGCCAGGGAATTGCAAATGATCGGAATTGTTTGATGATAGTTGCTCCAATTCATTTTTAAGGTCGTAGCCAAAAAATCCTGTTATCCAGCCGGGGTTAGCCTCGCGAAAGTTTGATAGTGCTTCAAAAGCGTTTCCGGCTGTTGTGGTAAGCTCCTGTTTAGCCTCAATGGCTATTAAGGTATCAAATTTGGAGTAAGGATCATTGAAATTATTGGAGTCGAGATAACAAACCGCATCAAAAGTACAGGCCCATTGCAGGGCTTTTTGTTTGAATAATTGCGGGTTGGGTATTTGAGTGATCATTTAGCCCCCTCTAAATCTCCCCCGGAAGGGGAGACTTTTTTATGTTGAGCGTTTAAGTTAAGTCCCTCTTCCGGGGGCAGGTTTTGGTGGGCCTAATACAATACCAGCGTTTGCACCCTGTCAGGCCCAACAGATAAATACTTTACGGGTACTTCCAGTTCTTTTTCCAAAAAGCTGATGTATGCTTTCAACCTCTGGGGTATTTCCGATAATTCAGTAATACCTGTCAGATCCTCATTCCAGCCATCAATTTCCTTTAAAACAGGTTCGGGTTCAACAGCGCAAATATCATAAGGCATATAATCTATTGTTTCGCCTAAATATTTATAGTGCGTACAGGCATAAATTTTATCAAACCCGCTCAAAACATCGGCCTTGGTCATCACCAGTTGGGTAACCCCGTTAAGCATAATGGCATATTTAAGTGCAGGCAGGTCTATCCAGCCGGTACGACGTGGCCTGCCTGTTGTAGCGCCAAATTCATGGCCTATCCGGCGCAGTTCTTCGCCTGTTTCATTATTCAGTTCAGTAGGGAAGGGGCCGCCACCAACACGGGTGCAATAGGCTTTAAAAATGCCTATCACCTCGCCAATTTTATTTGGCGCAATGCCCAAACCTGTACAGGCACCGGCAGTTGTGGTATTTGAGGAGGTTACAAACGGATAGGAGCCAAAATCAATATCAAGCATAGTACCCTGCGCACCTTCGGCCAGTACTTTTTTGCCTTGTTTAATATAATCGTTAACCAAATGCTCGGAGTCAACCAGCGGGAATTGTTTTATCAGGTCGATTGCCTCAAAAAATGCCTGCTCGCGTTCGGAAAAATCATCAACATCACCATAAAGTGATTTTAACATCGAAATATGCTTATCAGCAAGCTTTTGGTAACGCTCTTTAAAATCGGGCAGGGTAATATCGCCAATACGCAGGCCGTTACGCCCGGTTTTATCCATATAGGTTGGGCCAATGCCCTTTAAGGTAGAGCCAATTTTACCTTCGCCCATCCTTTTCTCGGATGCCGCATCAAGCAGTTGGTGGGTTGGCAAAATAAGATGTGCCTTTTTAGCTATTACCAGGTTCTTTTTGGCTAACAGGTCGTGCCCGGCAGCCTTGAGTTTATCAATCTCTTTTTTTAGGGTGATAGGATCAATAACCACACCATTACCAATAAGGTTAAGCGTGTTATCAAAAAATATGCCCGAAGGAATGGTATTCAGCACATACTTTTTACCATCGAACTCCAAAGTATGCCCTGCATTAGGGCCGCCCTGAAAACGTGCGATCAGGTCATAATCGGCACTCAATACATCAACAATTTTTCCTTTACCCTCATCGCCCCATTGGAGGCCTAATAATACGTCAACAGCCATTAATTTTTATTTTTGAATATAGATATTAAATTTCTTTACGATGTCTTTTTTTATTTTTTCCCAGCTTAAGTTTTTAAAACAAATTGGGTCGGGTTGCTGATCAGCCTGCTCAAAATACGTAATTGATTTAGCAATCATTATTAAAGCATTATTGGGGTATTTTTTTTGATAAAAAGACATCATTTGATCAAAAGAATAATGATTTAATAGTTCGTATAAATCCCAAAAATCCTTTTTAGCTCCTCTGCCTGCAATTGCATTCAATTTTAGTGCAATTATCTCTTCAATAGCAGCAAATCGGATGCTTTCCTTTAAATCAGAATTATAAATGAACGGTTCAAAGGTATGTACAAAATCCACTTTTACATCATTAATATATGCGAAAAATAATCTTGGGCTTTTTATTCCTTCAAAAGAAAAGACAGGAAATGTGTCGGTTAATTTATTAATTATTAAATCCCTGTCAAATGGTTTGTCTGTGAACAGATCTAAATCAATTGATTCTCTATGACCTAATACTAAAGATAATGCTGTACCCCCAACCAATCTGAATTGTTTCAGTTCTTTAAGGTTCATTAACTCTATCAGTAAACCCAGAGTTTTGGGTTTAACTGTTTCTTTATATAACATTTAAAATCCTTAGGTTCAAGATTAAATATTGCGCAGCAAAAGTAAATTTCTTTATCACCAATCCAATTAGCATTTACAATTTCTTTTCTGATTTTATCATCACCATAAAACTTTTTAAGTGCAATAAAATCTTCAAAAGAACCACGGTCAATAACTTTTTCCATTACGTAAAGCGCATGTTTCTCATAGTCAATGTTATCCATATTAACATCCCAAAACGCCTGTTTGCTTAATTGCGGTTTATCCATGTTTATATTTTTCTATCACAAAAACCTGCCCTTAGTTTTGCACAATTACCATATAGGTTTAGTGAGTGGTGTTTTATCTCGAATTTTAATAGTTCACCCATCATGCTTTGTATTTGTTGTATGCGCGGGTCGCAAAATTCAACAACCTTGCCGCAATCAATACATATAATATGGTCGTGCTGTTTATAGCCGTATGATTTTTCGAACTGGGCCATATTTTTACCAAACTGGTGCTTGGTAACCAGGTCGCATGATACTAAAAGCTCCAGTGTATTATAAACCGTGGCCCGGCTTACACGGTATTTTTTATTCTTCATGTGGATATACAATGATTCCACATCAAAATGATCGCTTCTTGAATAAATTTCTTCGAGTATGGCAAAACGCTCAGGTGTTTTCCTGAGATTTTTATTTTCAAGGTAAGCCTCAAAAATCTTTTTAACCAATGCTATGGTATCTGCTTGCAACATAATGGGGGTAAAGTTATTAATTTTAGTTTGTAGTTGATTAAGTTTATTGGGTTGATCATATTGCTTATCCGATCAATCACTCCCCAAATCAACCAACTTTCTCAACCACCGAATCAAACCGGGTAACGGAGGTAACGCCTTTTACAGTTTTTAACTTTTTGGTAAGGTTATCCAAATGCTGGGTATCGTTTACATAAACCATAATGGTGCCTTCAAAAATGCCATTATCGCTGTCAACCGTAATGGAGCGCATATTTACCTTGAAATCATTTGAAATTACGGTAGTTAGCTGGTTTATCAGCCCCACATCGTCAATGCCTGTAATACGCAGACCTGTTAAAAATGCCAGTTCCTGTTGGTTTGTCCAGCGGGCTTTAACTATGCGGTAGCCATAATTGGCCATTAGTTTTGCGGCGTTGGGGCAATTGGTACGGTGGATTTTTATACCATCGCTAACGGTTACAAAACCAAATACATCATCGCCGGGGATAGGGTTGCAGCAATTGGCCAGCTTGTAGTCAATTTTTTGCATATCCTCGCCAATCAGCAGCATATCGCTGTCTTTGGCCTTTAGATTTTTTATCAGGCTTTGTACCTGTTCAACCTCAATTCTATCCTGCGGCTTATTCTCAATTGTTTTTTCCGATACCTGGTACTCCTTCAGGTCTTTCATGTCAATAATGCCTTTGGCAACATTATAAAACAGATCGAGCGTTGAGGGGAGCTTAAAGTAATAACTCAGCTTATGTATATTTTCGGAGTTGTAAGTAATCTTTAGCGATTTTAGCTTACGCTCCAATATTTCTTTGCCGGTTTCAGCAATTTTGCGTTTTTCTTCCTTTAGGGCCGATTTTATTTTGGCCTTAGCTTTGGCGGTAACCACAAAGTTAAGCCAGTCTTCTTTTGGCGTTTGCTTGCTCGATGTGATGATCTCTACCTGGTCGCCGTTTTGCAGTTTATAGCTTAGCGGCACCAGTTTATGGTTAACCTTGGCACCTATACAGCTTGCGCCAACGTCGGTATGTATCTCAAAAGCAAAATCGAGCGCGGTAGCATTTAATGGCAATTGGATCAGTGCGCCTTTGGGCGTAAATATGAAGATCTCATCAGAGAATAGATTCATTTTAAAATCATCCAGAAAATCAAGCGCATTCGAATCGGGATTTTTAAGCATATCCCGTACTTTTTGCACCCATAGGTCTAAACCGCTATCGGTTGATGATTCCTTATATTTCCAGTGCGCGGCAAAACCCTTTTCGGCAATTTCATTCATCCTTACGGTACGTATCTGCACCTCAACCCATTGGCCGCGTGGCCCCATTACGGTGGTGTGTAATGATTCATACCCATTGGCCTTTGGCGACGAGATCCAGTCGCGCAGCCTGTCGGGGTTTGGGCGGTAAAGATCTGTGACTATGGAATAAGCCTTCCAGCAGTCGGCTTTTTCATTTTCGGGGGTGCTATCCAGAATAATACGTATGGCAAACAGGTCATACACTTCTTCAAAGGGTATGGCCTTTTTCTTCATCTTGTTCCAGATGGAGTGAATTGATTTTGGCCTGCCAAAAACATCGGCTGTTAAGCCTTGCCCTTCAACTACCTTTTTTACCGGCTCAATAAAATCACGTATAAATTTTTCGCGCTCGGCCTTTTTTTCATTCAGCTGCTTTTTAATGAACTGGTAGGTTTCGCGTTCCATGTATTTCATGGACAGGTCTTCCAACTCAGATTTTATGGCATATAAACCCAGGCGGTGGGCGAGGGGGGCATATAAGTAAACAGTTTCTGATGAAAGCTTAAGCTGCTTATCGCGCGGCATAAACTCCATGGTGCGCATGTTGTGCAGGCGGTCGGCCAGCTTTATCAGTATCACCCGCACATCATCAGCCAGTGTAAGCAGCATTTTGCGGAAATTCTCGGCCTGTAAAGAGCTGTTGGTATCAAACACGCCCGATATTTTGGTAAGGCCATCAATGATCATGGCTACTTTTTTGCCAAATTCCCTTTCAATATCATCCAGCGTAACATCGGTATCCTCCACAACATCATGCAACAGGGCGCAAACTATTGATGTTGTACCGAGGCCAATTTCTTCGGCGGCTATCTGGGCTACGGCAATAGGGTGATATATATATGGCTCGCCTGATTTACGGCGCATAGCCGCATGGCTTTCCAGCGCCATATCAAATGCCTTGCGTATCATGCGTTTATCGCCTTTTTCAAGGGTTGATTTACACGCACGCAGTAAAGCACGGTAACGTTTTAATATCTCGTTCTTCTCAACTTCCAGATCTATCACTAATTCTTTCATTTATCACCCCTTATCAACAAAAAACAATGTAATATACTTGTAACAAAAACTATAAATAACAGCTAATTGTAAAATACAAAAAAAATTGCATTAATTTTGTACTAAGTAAAATTATGAAATTTTTTGGTATCCTTTTTTTGTTTTGCTGCTCGCTGGGAATTGCTAATGCCCAGTTGCCAAAACCTGCGCCAGTAAAGCAGGGCAAAAATGATACCATCAAAACCTATGCGACCCTGCTCGACGGGCAATACGTACCCTGGATAATTATGGATGAGGTGAAGATTGTTGATGTACGGGTATTTAAAAGCCAGGCCGACAAAAACGCCTATAACATGCTGGTTTACAATGTACACAAGGTAATGCCTTATGCGCGTTTTGCCGGGCAGCGTTACCAGCAATTACAACGCGACCTTGCCGTTACGGCAGATAACCACAAGAAAAAAGAACTGGTTAGCGCCTGTAACGACCAGATAAAAGACCTGTTTAAACGAGAGATAGAAAACCTGACAATTAGTCAGGGTGAGGTTTTAATTAAATTGATTGACCGTGAAACAGGTAATACCAGTTACGACCTTGTTTCGCAATTAAAGGGCGGATTAGACGCATTTATGCTACAATCTGTTGCCCGGATATTTGGACATAACCTTAAAGAAACCTACGACCCTGATCAAGACCGCGATATTGAAACAATTTTGCAGCAGGCAGGTTATGACTCTACTAAAAATTAATAATGAGTAGTCAAAGCATCTACCAGTTTAATGTTCAAAAGTTAAACGGCGACGAGGTCAGCTTGTCTGATTATAAAAATAAAGTACTTTTAATAGTTAATACCGCTTCCCAATGTGGTTTTACCCCGCAGCTTAAAGATCTTGTAGCCCTGAAAACAGAATTTAAAGAACAGGATTTCGAGATACTGGCGTTTCCGTCGAATGATTTTGGAGGCCAGGAACCTTTGGAAGGTGAAGCTATCAATGCATTTTGCGAAAGCTACGGCGCCAACTTCCCTATCTTTGAAAAGATACGGGTAAGAGGGCCATACGCCGACCCTTTGTATAAGTTTTTTAGCGATAAAAAGCAGAATGGTAAGTTAAACTCTGTTCCGCGATGGAATTTTCATAAGTTCCTGATAGACAAATCTGGTCTGGTAACCGATTTTTTCTATCCGTTCACCAAGCCAACCTCTTCAAAAATACGGAAACGGGTTGCACACCTGCTTGCGCCAAAAAATTAACTGAGCAATATTATATATGACTAAATTAGATATATTGGTTTTGCCCGTTCATCCGGATGATGCCGAACTTGGCTGTGCAGGTACTATTTTAAAGCATATAGCCCTGGGTAAAAAAGTAGGCGTTGCCGATCTTACCCGTGGCGAGCTTGGTACACGGGGTTCTGCGGAGATAAGGGAACGCGAGGCTAATGCAGCCGGAAAAATATTAGGGCTTACCATAAGGGAAAACCTCGACCTGCCTGATGGCTTTTTTCAGAATACACCCGAATACCAGTTGAAAGTGATTGAGGTGATACGCAAATATCAGCCGGACATTATAATTACCAACGCTTATCACGACAGGCACCCAGACCATGGCCGCGCTAACGAATTGGTGGAAGCCTCGGCATTTTTAGCCGGGTTGAGGAAAATAGTAACGCATTTTGATGGTAAATTGCAGGAAGCATGGCGGCCCGTCCTGATATTGCAATTTATACAAGACCGGTATATCGAACCCGATATATTAATTGATGTAACCGCGTATTGGGATAAGAAAATTGAAAGTATACACGCTTATGGTTCACAGTTTTTCAATCCTGAATGGGAGGAGGAGCCGCAAACTTATATATCATCGCCCGATTTTATAAAAATTATTGAAAGCAGGGCAATGGAATTTGGTAAAAGTATCCAGGTAAAATATGCAGAAGGCTTTACCTCGCGGAAGATTCTAGGGGTTAATTCTTTGTTTGATCTGAGATAGGGATTTGTTTAAGTCTTTAGTCATAAGTCAAAAAAATATCAGTTTCCGGCTCCGGACTAAAGACTTTAGACTGCCGACTAAAGACTGACATACTCAAACCTGTTATTATCCTGGCTTCTTTCCCTGCGGAGTTTGCCTTCGTTAGCAAGCTTTAGCAATATGCCCGATAACTCGGATGTTTTAAAATCCGAATCAAAATTATCTTTACAGTAATTCGCAATGGAAGCTATTGACCGTGGCGTATAGAAAAAATCGGTGCTCAACAGCTGGTTTAAAACTTTGGTAGCCCCTGGCTTTTTGCGGTCATGCGCGAAAATGTTTTCGTCATGATCTGATTTTTGTTTGTGGGTCTTTTTGTTAAATAATTCCGTGGCTTCTGTTTCTCCTTTGTCCGAGTCAATTATTATGTCCAATAATTTTTCTACAATTTTCAACTGAACGGCTTCGGATTTGAACGAATTAACAACTTCCGATATTTCTGTAAGTTGTTTTTTTACTTTTTCAATGTGTTTGCTCATAATAATTGCGGCTGCTGATAGGGTTATTATGCTATTTTTACCAGGGGTATTTTTAACTTTAATGAGCGTTTTTATCGCTATTAAAATATATTATTGTTTATATTTTAATACTGCACTAACGTTAACGAACGATTATAGTATTTTTTTAAATAAAAAAGCCCCTGTTTTGGTTAAAAACAGGGACTTGTAGCAATATTATTACAAATTTAGAGTGTTTTGGTTATTTTTTCGAGAATTGATAACCCATCGTCAATATGATTTTTTTGAATAATAAGTGCAGGCCTGAAACGAATGCTTTTGCTGCCGCAACCCAAAAACATCACATTATTTTCCATGCCCTGGTTAATAAATTTATCTCTTTTAGCTTTATCCGGAAAATCAAACGCGGTAAGTAATCCCTTGCCCCGCACATTGGTTATGGTGGAATGGCGGGTGGCAATATCCAGCAGTTGATTTTGCAAATATTCGCCCATTTGCGCGGCATTATCGCACAAATTATCCTCTTCAATAATCTCCATTATTTTTGATGAGCGTACCATATCAACCAAACTGCCACCCCAGGTGGAATTGATGCGCGACGATACGTTAAACACGTTGTCTTCAATTTCATCAACCCGTTTGCTGGCCAGTATGCCGCATACCTGCATTTTTTTGCCGAAAGCTAATATATCCGGGCGGGCTTTTTCGCCAAAATGCTCATGGCACCAAAATTTGCCGGTAAGGCCAACCCCGCTTTGTACTTCATCATATATCAATAGCGCTTCATTTTCATCAGCCAATACTCTTAATTGCTCCAAAAACTCCTTGCGCACATGGTTGTCGCCGCCTTCAGACTGTATGGGCTCAATAATAATGGCGCACACATCGTCCTTATGCGTTTCAAAAGCTGTTTTTATCTGGGCTATGGATAGTTCTTCCCGCCTCAGCAGATCCTCGTGGTTACTATCTGAATAAGGGAAGTTCATGTGGGGGAACGATACCCTCGGCCAATCGAATTTGGCAAACCATTTGGTTTTTACCGGCTGGGTATTGGTTAAGCTTAACGTATAGCCCGAGCGGCCATGAAAGGCATGCTCAAAGTGGATCACCTTAAACCCTCTTTCCTTAGTATATCCTTTGGCAAAGTTCTTTTGTACTTTCCAGTCCATCGCCACTTTCAGGGCGTTCTCAATAGCCAAAGCGCCGCCCGAGATGAAGAATGCGTGCGGGAGGTATTCAGGTATGCCCACCCTGTCGAAAGTGTCTACAAACTGCGCATATTGCGCGGTGTAGATATCGGAGTTGGATGGGTTAGTGAGTGCGGCCAGCATCAGGTTTTTTTTGAATTCTTCATCATTCACCATTTTGGGGTGATTGTAGCCCAAAGGCACCGAGGCAAAGCAGGTAAAGAAGTCGAGCAGGGTTCTTTTATACTTAGCATCGTAAATATAAACGCCTTTGCTTTTTTCCATATCAAAGGTAAGGTCGAAGCCATCGGCCAGTACATGCTTTTGCAACGAAGCCTGGACATTTTCGGGAGAAACTAACAGGTTATACATAGTAAATTGGTTTAAACAAATCTACTAAAAACCGCTTAAAAACAACAATTTAAGCACTTTTTGAACCGATTGCCCAAAAAGTAACTTTAAATTAACTAAAGTTGGTTTTTGTACCGAAAAGGATTTTGGTCGGGTGGGTTTGATGTGCAAATGTGCAAATATGCGGATGTGCAGATGTGAAAATTCTGCGCGGAAAAGGTGGGAATTGATGTGCAGATGTGCGGATGTGCAGATATGCAGATGATGGGAATTTTGTGTAGGAGGTTGTGATTTTAATATATTACTGTCATTGCAAGCGGGAATGTGAAAGGGTTTGTGTGGCGAAGCAACCTCGTCGCGCCTTTACACTGGCCCCATTTGCTCCTCGCAATGACATATTTAGTTCATCTGCACATCTGTAACTCAAAACCTATCCTTCATCCCCAACAATCCCCAAATGCCGCCGCTGTGTATAGCCAAAATATTACTCCCCGGTTTAAAATAGCCTTTAGCCGCCAGGTCGTAAACAGCATATAACATTTTGCCGGTGTATACAGGCTCTATCAATATCCCGGTATCGGCAATAAACTGTTTAATAAAGCTGATCAATTCCTCATCAGCCTTTGCATATCCGCCAAAATGATAATCTGTATCCAAATGATAGCTGGCGGGTGCGAGCAAATATTTATTGATCTCATCCTTAATAAAACTGCCGTTTTTAAACACCGGTACGGCATGAAATTCGGTAGATAGCTGATGTTGTTGCAAGCCATTAATAATGCCCGCAGCGGTGGTGCCTGTGCCGCAGGCGCAAAAAATATGGTGGTAGGGTTGAGTTAGTTCATCTACCAGTTCGGCGCAGCCTTGTACCCCTTCGGATGATGCGCCCCCTTCATCAATAAAAAATGCACCGGCATCGTCGCCAAAATATTTATTAAATAATGCCGGTTTATCGCGATAGCTGTCGCGATCGGTAAATATTAGCTCCATGCCATGCAGCCGGCATAAAAACAGGGTGTCGTTTTGGATTTCCTCGCCGCGTACAATACCCGTAGCCTTGAAACCAAATTTTGCCGCCGCTGCCGCGGTTGCCAGTAAATGGTTGGAATAGGCGCCCCCAAAAGTTACCAGGCGTGTTTTGTTTTGTGCCGCCGCCTTTTTGAGCGTGTATTTTAGTTTGCGCCATTTATTGCCCGATATGATAGGATGTATCAGGTCGTCGCGCTTTATAAATACTTTTAAGCCTTGTTCATCAAACAGTTTGTTGTGTATTTGCTGTACAGGACTGTAAATTTCAAGATCGATATTCATATAAAATTCAAAAATACATACTTAACCATATAAACTACTAAAACAATTACTTTTGCGGTAATGACAGAAGAAGCTGATTTAATTGAGCAGGACGAGCAAGACCTTTACGAACACCTGCGTATTATAGTTGATAAAGGGCAATCGCTGTTGCGTATTGATAAGTTTTTGATGCATAGGGTTGAAAACGCATCGCGCAACCGCATACAAAATGCCATTGAACTGGGCAATGTGCTGGTGAATGATAAAACCATAAAGGCAAGCTATAAAGTAAAGCCGCTGGATGTGATATCGGTAGTATTGCCGCACCCGCCGCGCGATACGGAAGTTTATCCTGAAAACATTGACCTGAATATAGCTTATGAAGATGATGACCTGCTGATCGTAAATAAACCTGCGGGCATGGTGGTGCATCCTGGTTATAATAATTATACGGGTACGCTGGTTAACGCACTGGTTTATCATTTTCAGCAATTGCCAACCTTGCCGGGCAATGATGGCCGCCCGGGATTGGTACACCGTATTGATAAAGACACCAGCGGCTTGCTGCTCATCAGCAAAAACGAACGCGCCATGACCTGGTTGGCCCGCCAGTTTTTTGAACACACCATTACCCGCAAATACCTGGCCTTAGTTTGGGGCGACCTGGAGCAGGATGGCACTGTAACTGGCTATATTGGCCGCAGCATTAACGACAGGCGCGTAATGAGTATTTACGACGACCCTGAAAAGGGCAAATGGAGTGTGACGCACTACAAAGTGTTAGAACGGATGAATTATGTTACACTGATAGAATGCCAACTGGAAACAGGCCGCACACACCAGATACGCGCGCACATGAAGCATATTGGGCACCCTTTATTTAGTGATGCCACCTATGGCGGCGATAAAATATTAAAAGGCACTGTATTCAGCAAATACAAGCAATTTGTTGAGAATTGTTTCGAGATAATGCCACGGCAGGCCCTGCACGCGCAAACGCTGGGCTTTGTGCATCCTACGCAAAGAAAATATATTCATTTTGAAGCCGCCTTGCCGGATGATTTTGCAGGGGTACTGGATAAGTGGCGAAAATACGCGGGCAGCACTTCCTAATTCTCCGTGTAGGTAGTAATTTTTTTAATTTCTTTTTCTTCAAACAGAATTCTTTTAAAGCGGTTAGATTTGCGTTCACTAATTTTAAAGTCCTCCCGCCAACCAACGTGGAGGATTCAGGAGGGGCTTAATGAATTTCATTAATTTTAATGGAGAAATATTACCGGCTGATACCAAACTGCTTAGCATAGCTAACAGGGGCTTCCGTTATGGCGATGGTTTGTTTGAGAGCATGCGGATGATGAAAGGCCAGCTAAAATTTGCCGATATGCACGCCGACCGCCTGCAACGTGGTATGAAGGCACTGAAAATTGATGGTTATTCGCAAATGGATGCCTGGTTTTTGAAGGAAAAGGCCGAGGAATTGTCCGCCCGCAATAAAGCTAAACATGCCCGCCTGCGTTTAACCGTTTACCGCGATGCTGAGGGTTTATACGCACCCACACAAAACAAAATGGGTTATTGCCTGGAGCTAAGCCCCGTTGATGAACCACGTTACTTTTTGAATACAAAGGGGCTGATCATGGATATTTTTACTGATCTGCCAAAGCCATGCAATTACCTGTCGAACATTAAAACCTGTAATTCGCTCACCTATGTAATGGCGGGAATTTTTAGAACCCAAAACAAACTGGATGAAGTGTTTTTGCTAAACCAAAATGGCTTTTTGTGCGAAGCAGGCAGCTCCAACGTATTTGTATGGTATCAAAACCATTTGTATACCCCTGCTTTGAGCGAAGGTTGTGTAGAGGGTGTGATGCGGCAGGTAGTAATTAACATTGCCAAAGAGAATAACATCCCCGTAACCGAGGCGCAGATAAACCCCGATATTTTATATGAAGCCGATGAGGTTTTTTTAACCAATGCCAGCCGCGGCATCCAATGCGTAATAGGCTACGGCGTAAAGCGCTATTTTAATAAGGTGAGCAAAATGCTGATGGATGAGTTGAATAAGGTGTGAACCCATACAATCTTGTCATTTCGAACGTAGTGAGAAATCTTCTGCACCATGAAAAATGGACAACAAGTATAAGATTTTTTCGCTACCGCTCAAGAGATAGTTCTCCTCGTGCCTCGTCGAAATGACATTCTCGTTTATATATTCGCAGTAACAGAACTTTTAATAGCCGATAATATGCCATTCCACAGCGCGATGCGTGCCTGTAGGGCTTCCTGTACTGCGGCAAAGGCTTCGTGCCATTTGTTATCGTCATCGCCGCAAAGTTCGGCTGTCATGCGGTAGGCCAATTGGGAATGATGATCGCCGTCAACTTCAATATGGCGTTGCAGATAGTATAACAGCGTATCAACCTTGTGTGGCATTTGCAGGCTAAGCTCTTTTACTATGCTGATGAACATATCGGGGATCAGATCTTCGCGCCCGAAAGTGAAAACCGCGGCCTGTATATGTGCTTTGCCGGTTTCGATCACATCAAAAGTGTGCTGTACAAAATTTCTTGCAGCCAATGGAATATCAGCAATGATCAGTGCTTCATCAATATTCTTACCGTAGTTTAGTTCATTAAACAGGTCGTCAATAGCAATTGCGGGGCATCCGGCCTGTTCCATAGCCTTTAAATACAGTTCGAAGTGGCTGGTGCGGTTGCCATGCTCGTCAATATCACTTTCCTCGCCGGTTACTATTTCATTGATCAGGTAGCGTGTATTGGCATTGCCAACGGGCATCCATGGTAGGGTAGTGCAGGTAAGTTTTTGTTGCAAGGCCTTTAAAAGCGACATGAAATCCCATACCGCGAAAACATGATGCTCCATAAAAACCCCTAAGTCATGCAGCGAATTAATATGTTTATATAACTTATGTTCGATAAGTTGTTTGCGCAGGGGTTCGATGCCTGCCTTTAACTGTTCAATGCGCGATGAGGTGCTTACCATATTTATTCAAAAAAAATCGTTGTAAAAGTAACGACATAAAACAGAAGTTGGTATCGGCAGCGATATTTTGACTTTCGGTTGATAAGAATATGCTATGTCATTTCGAACGATAGTGAGAAATCTTCACCGATATGCAAAACGGGTATGCAGGTTGCATAAGATTTTCTCCTTTTGCCTTGTTGGAATAGCATTTTTTGGGTGTTTGCGCAGGCCATCAAAAGCTGGAAGCTTTAACCATGCTACACCACGAGTTGCGCTGCGCTAAACTCGCGGCAGCATTTTTCTTTTAATCCTGGTTTACTTTATTCCCCCTCAAAAAATCTTCTATATCCATTCGTTTTTTTCCCTCAAGTTGCACACTGGTAACGCTGATAAAACCATCATTAGCGGCAAATTTTAAATAGGTTTTGCTGTCGGTTAAAAAGCTGCCGGGCTGGATGCCTGGAGGTATCTCCTGTAGATCGCCCCTGAATATTCTAAAGGTTTTACCATTTAGTTTTGTATAAGCAGCAGGTGTGGGGCTCAAGCCACGTATCAGGTTATAAACGCTTTGTGCCGATTGGTTCCAATCAATATTACCGCTATCCTTACTTAGCTTTGGCGCGTGTTTTAGTTCGGTGCCTTCAATTAATTCAGCTTGCGGATAAACACTATACCTGCCGCTTTCAATCCCTTTAACCGTTTTTACCAGCAAGCCCGCGCCTTTATTCATCAGGCGGTCATGCAATTCGCCGGCAGTTTCATGGCCGGTAAGGGTTATCTTTTCGGTGAACAGTAAGTTGCCGGTATCAATATCATGTTTTAAAAAGAAGGTGGTTACACCGCTTTCTTTTTCGCCGTTTATCAATACCCAGTTTATAGGGGCGGCACCACGGTATTGGGGTAACAGCGATGCATGTAAATTTACAGTCCCGCGGATAGGCATAGTCCACACTATATCAGGCAGCATCCTGAAAGCTACTATTACAAACAGTTCAGCCCCTAATGATTGTAATTCATCTAAAAATCCCTGGTCTTTCAGTTTTTCGGGCTGTAATACCTTTAGGCCGTTTTCAATAGCATATTCCTTTACCGCGCTCTGGCTTAGCTTTTGCCCGCGCCCGGCAGGTTTATCGGGGGCTGTTACTACGCCAACTATATGGCACCCGGCTTTTATCAAAGCATCAAGCGATGCTACAGCAAATGCGGGGGTGCCCATAAATACAATTCTCATGCTATATATTTTTCGTGGTATGTGATGTACTCAATAAATTATTTCAACAGCAATTTGTTTGCAACATGCAGGTTACAATTTGCTTGTTTACCGTTCAATTATAAAGCAGGTACTTTTGCCGCATAATTTTGTAATTACTTAGCGCAGGTTCCCAGCTCTGGCGTATTTCCTGCTCGGTTTTACCGGCTTCAATTTGTTTTTGCAACTCCTTTGTACCGGCAAGTTTTGTAAAATAGGCAGTGAAAAAATGCTGCTTATCCGGAAACGCCTTGTACAGCTCTATCAGCCATGCCAAGTTAAGTCGCCCTGTTTCCCTGGTTATATTTGTATTGTAATTTTTAAGGTCGATGCCATAACAAACCTGGTCTTTTTGCGGTGGGTCTTCGCTCATGCCCGCTATACTTATGGGTTTAAACGAGTAGCTGTACTTTCCTTTTAATAATGGATGGCCCACTTCCAGAAAAGGTGTCATGCTACCACGGCCTAAGCTAAGTGTGGTGCCCTCAAATAAACACACACTTGGATATAATAAAACCGACTGTTCAGTATTCAAATTCGGCGACGGATTTACCGGCAATTTATAGCTTAAGCTATGCGTATAATTAGCCACTTTTATGATCTTCAATTTGCATTGTACATGGTTTTTAAGCCAGCCTTCGCCATTTATCATTTGGGCATATTCGGCAATGGTCATGCCATGAACTATGGGCACCGGGTGCATGCCAACAAATGAGTGATAAGCGGTATCAAGTATAGGGCCGTCAACATAAAAGCCATTGGGGTTGGGCCGATCGAATATCATCAGTTCCACATTGTTTTCGGCACAGGCTTCCATTACATAATGCAGGGTTGATATGTAGGTATAATAGCGCGCGCCAACATCCTGAATATCGAAGATAACTAAGTCTAATCCCAGCAAGTCGGCAGGAGTTGGTTTATAGTGCTTGTTGCCATAAAGCGATATTACAGGCAAGCCGGTTTTTGGGTCGGTGCTATCATTTACGGTTGCGCCATTGCTGGCATTGCCCCTAAAGCCATGTTCGGGCCCGAAGATCTTTTTTATGTTTATACCGAGGCTGAGCAGGCTATCAACGCTGGGTGTAAGGCGGTCGCCAATAACAGAAGTTTGATTTACAACCATACCGATATTTTTTTCCTTAAGATAATCAATATATAGCGTAGTTTGATCGGCCCCTGTAATTATTTTTTTAATATGTTTATGCTGTAGCTTATGATGGCTTGTATGGATGCTTTGTGTAGTGCCTATGTTTGGTATAAGGCTGGCAATAACAGCAATTATGGATATGTATTTTGTTAGGATCATAAATTATAAATACTGAAATGATTTTAAAAGCATCTTTTTAACAGCAAAACCGCATATTTGCGAAGGTACAAAAATCATCCCGCATTGAGTTTCGCTTCATTTATAGCAGGTCGTATTACATTTAGGTCTAAACGCACATTTTCAAAACTGATAGTGCGCATAGCCATTGTGGGTATTATGCTCGGGCTTGGGGTAATGATATTGTCGGTTGCGGTAGTGCGCGGGTTTAAAACCGAGATAAGGGAAAAGATACGCGGTTTTGCCGGCGATATACAAATAGATAAGTTCGATCTTAACAATTCCTACGAAAATTCTCCTTTTGTTGCCGATTCCAATTTTTATAAAAAAGCCAAAAAGTTAAAAGATATTACCACCATAATGCCATTTGCCACAAAGGCGGGCATCATAAGGGCGAATAACGAGATCGAGGGCGTGGTTCTAAAAGGTGTTGATAAAACCTATGATTGGTCGTTCTTTAAAAAAACACTGGTTGCGGGTAAGGTAGTAGATTTTACCGACTCGGTTGAGGCGCAAAAGCAGATCATGGTATCGGAGCAGATCGCGAACAGCCTTAAGCTAAAGGTTGGCGACGGCCTCATCATGTATTTTGTGCAGGAGCCTTTAAGAATAAGGCGTTTCAAAATATGTGGCATTTATAGCTCGGGGATGGATGAGGTGGATAAAAACTATGTGATAGGCGCCATGTCGCTCATACAGCGGCTAAACAACTGGAGCCCCGATAAAATAGGTGGATACGAGCTGAGGGTAAGCGACTTTGACAAGCTAAACTATGCCGCAGCCGGGATTGATGATATTTTGCCCGTAAAGCTCAAAGCTTACACCGTAATGCAAAATTATCCTACCATATTTGAGTGGCTTGGCCTGCTTGATGTAAACACTGTGGTGATGCTGGCGCTGATGCTGGTTGTGGCTGTAATAAACATGATATCGGCCCTGTTGATCATGATACTGGAGCGTACATCAATGATAGGGATGTTTAAAGCCATGGGCGCGAGTAACTGGAGCATCCAGAATATATTTTTATACAACGCTTTTTACCTGATAGGGCTCGGCCTGTTGCTGGGCAATATTTTAGGTTATGGTTTAGGCTATTTTCAAAATCAAACCCACTTTTTCAAACTCGATCCAGCCTCTTATTATATGGCTTTTGTCCCTGTACAGTTTACCTGGCTTGATGGTGTGCTGTTAAACGTCGGTACTTTAACTATCTGTCTGCTGGTAATGGTTATACCCTCGGCGCTGGTGAGCAAGATTTCGCCCGTAAAGGCTATCCAGTTTAAGTAATTGTTTTAATTACGGATAGGAATGGAGCGTGCCTGTTGCATTCGCCATGCTACCCATGACAGATTTACCCAGCGTGTCATTTCGAACGAGCGGGGTTGGATTGTGTGAGAGGGCGAGGAGAAAACTTATACGCCCTGCATGATTTACCGTACATGGCGTATAAGTTTTCTCCTTGCCCGCTGCTTAACCTTGCAAGTTCGAAATGACATCCGAATTTTGAAAACTATTATTTCCCCTTCAGAATCCGCCGGATTTAATAAACAGGATGACAAAGAAGGTTAAAATGTCATTTTCTGCTTTAGGATTTCACGAATGAAAATGTTGCTTACAGCTTTTTTGCCTCGTTCCAGAAAATATCCATTTCGGCAAGGCTCATGTCGTGCAGTTGGCGGCCAGTTTCTTTGGCCTTACTTTCCAGGTACTGAAAGCGTTTGATGAATTTCCGGTTAGTTTTTTCCAAGGCGTCCTCGGGGTTTATGTTGATGAAACGGGCATAATTGATGAGCGAGAACAGCAGATCGCCAAATTCGCCTTCAGCCTTTTCATGGTCGATAGTGCTTTCGTCCTCGGCATTAAATTCATTCCTAAACTCCTGCATTTCCTCTTCAACCTTTTCCCAAACCTGGCTTTTTTCCTCCCAGTCGAACCCAACACCACGCGCTTTCTCCTGTATGCGCGATGCCTTTACCAGCGCGGGCAATGATACAGGCACACCACCTAAAACAGATTTGTTGCCTTCCTTAAGTTTTATCTGCTCCCAATTGCGTTTTACATCGTTCTCATCCTGTACCTCTACGTCGCCATAAATATGCGGGTGGCGGTTTACCAGCTTATCGCAAATGCTGTTAAGTACATCGGTAATGGTAAAGTCATTGGTTTCCGAACCTATCCGCGCATAAAAAACCAGGTGCAACATAATATCGCCCAGTTCCTTTTTAACTTCCTGCATATCGCCGCTTAAAATAGCGTCCGATAGTTCGTAGGTTTCTTCAATAGTTAAATGCCGCAGGCTTTCCAGCGTTTGCTTTTTATCCCAGGGGCAATTTAAGCGCAGGTCGTCCATTATGGTAAGCAATCTTTCAAAAGCGCCTGAAGGGGTTGGAGAAGTGATTGGGGGTGTTAATGGCATATTTTTTTAATGTGCAGATGTGCGGATATGCAAATGTGCAGATTTTAACCAATTATTGAATTATTGATTTATTGAATATCTGTCGGGGGAATGTGCAGATGTGCCAGATTTTAAACAATTGTAGAATTATTGAATATCTGCCGGACTTGAAAAGCATCCGCATATCTGCACATCTACATATCTGCACATCTAATCGCTCTCAGCATTTCCCTTTTACCGGGCGCTCCGGGCGCTTTCTCTACTTTCAATCCTAATGCTTTTATAATTCGCTTCAGATTGCCGGTAATGGCATAGGTTACAAATACACCGCCGGGTTTTAGAAATTGCAGGGTATGCGTAATTGCTTGCTCGTTCCACATTTCGGGCTGATTTGCCGAGGCAAAGGCATCAAAATAAATAACATCAAATAATTTGTCCGACTGGAAATCCATCAACTTGCAATGGGTTATTTGCAGCTGGCAGTTTTGGTTTATTTTGATGGCCCGCTCAAGCGCAGCCGGGTAATTTTTAATGAACTGCTGCCATAACCCTGCTGATAGATATTGGTCGTATGCGGTATCAGCAAGCATCTGTGTAGTAAGCGGGTAGGCTTCGATGCCTGTATATTCGAGCCGGATGTTTTCAGTGCTGCAAAAATCCGCGCTTAGTAAAAAGTTAAGTCCTGTTCCGAAGCCAACTTCCAAAATTGATACAGCATCCTCTAAATCTCCCCCGATAGGTACTTTGTTTTCACGCTCTAAAAAATACTTCAACCCCGAATTAACAAACACATGCCTGCTTTCCTGCAAAGCGCCGTTACGGGAGTGGTAGTTTTCGCCAACTTCACTGTTGTAAATGGTGTTGGAGCCGTCGGCAGTTTTTACAAGTTCAAGCATAAGCCCCCTCTAAATCTCCCCCGGTAGGGGAGACTTTTTAAATTCAGTCTTTGATTTAAAACTCCCGGCCTCTAAAATCGCTTCGCCCAGGTCATAAACCGGTACCGTTTTTATTTTTGCAGCAATGATGCTTGCCGCCGCTGCTGACCGGTAACCCGCGGCGCAATGTACCACGATGGGTTTATCAGTTGGTAATTCATCAAGCCGCTCGCGTAATTCGGGCAATGGAATGGTTATCGCCTTATTAAAAATAAGCCCGCTGCTAACCTCTCCACGGTTGCGTACATCAACAATATGGTAATGGCTGGTATTCGCTTTAAAATCATCCAGGTCAAGCTCCGGCGAGCTTTCTTTAGCATTAGCCGGGGTTAACAAGGCAGCTTTTATATTTTTTTCGTAACCGATCTTTGCCGTTTTTTTTATCATCTGGCGCAAATCATCTCCGGTGGTTGCAATCAGGTAGAACTGTTCATTTGGCCCGATTACTGATCCTAACCAGGTTTCAAATTTATCGCCATCCTGCAGGTTAATGGAGCCTTTCAGATGCCCGTTCCTGAAATCATTTTTTGGGCGGGTATCAATTATAAGGATGTTTTTATCCAATAATGCGCCATGTTCGGCCACTGGAACGGTGTTAACGCTCTCAACAAAGGCTGATGCACCCTTTTTATTCAGTTCTACATCCCAGCCAAAATACTTAGGCACAAAGGGCTGGTCGGTGGTTAATGTTTTAACAAATTGCAGCTCATCCATCAGTTGCAGCGCATAGTTTTCGCGCAGTTCGCGGCCTATGGTGCTGTGCAGGTCAGGGCTTATATTTTTACCGCATAACGATCCGGGGCCATGCGCCGGGTAAACCACGGTATGTTTTGGCAAACGCATTAGCTTATCGCGGGTGGAGTAGTACATCTGCCTGGCCAGCTCTTCTTTTTTCGCGGTGATATTACCGGCATCTTCGCGCAGGTCGGGGCGGCCAACATCGCCTACAAACAGGGTATCGCCGGTAAAGACCGCCGTATCATTGCCATTAGCATCCTGTAATAAAATACAGATGGAATCAGGCGAGTGACCGGGCGTATTGATGGCTTTTAGCTTGATATCACCAAGCTCAATACTATCGCCATCATCAAAACTTTCGTGCGGGTATTCGGCGCCGGTAAGCTTGCTCAC
>Ga0302303_10000328_pt1 | contig 42202 bp, 34 predicted proteins | sample III_Palsa_E2_1_FD_194542 | JGI IMG/M metagenome (GOLD analysis project Ga0302303, IMG submission 194542) | Peat permafrost microbial communities from Stordalen Mire near Abisko, Sweden - III_Palsa_E2_1 | ecosystem: Environmental > Terrestrial > Soil > Palsa > Peat permafrost | place: Sweden...
TATCAATCTCCCTTCTTCAATGAGCTGACTACGGAACGTTTCGTCCTTATATACCTGCATCATGGCTCCTGAAACCGATTCAGGCGAAGAACTCTGAACCCACAATACGGCATTTTCCGCCCATTCCCGTCCTATACTGTCGGCTGTGCTGATGAGGGGAACTTCAAGTTCCATGGTCATTCCGGGAAGCCAGCCAAGCTCGTCATGGTCCGGGAGATACAATACTGCGTAGGCCGACCTGAGTATCTCCTGCCAGTGGAACACGGCAGGGTCAATAATGTGCACTTCATCCCTGTATTTGTAGGAATTCAGGCTTGCAAGGAAGTCGGGGCCCGGCTTTTCAAAGGGGGCCATGAGCATCTGCATGTGGCTTTTCTGTCTTTTCTTAAACATGGAAAAGGCCTTCAATACTTCCACCCAGCGAGAGGCCGCTCCCAGGGAGCCTGTCCACAAAAAGTACTCCTTTCCCCCGCTATGGTTTCTTTTTGTCAATTCCCTGTCTTCCCATGATGCAACGGAATAGCCGGACTTATAAAAGGCGGGGACCACGTGTACCCGGTTTTCAGGGACCCCGTAGGATTCTTTCAATATTCCTGCAGCACGGGCCGAGAAGGTCAGTATGTGCGTTGACGGGTGCCCGAACACCTTCTCCCACCGGGCCCTAAATTTTCTGCCTGAAGTCTTTGACGCCCCTTCGGGCCCCGGCCAGAGCAGGTCTGAAACCTCCTTCAGGAATATCCATTGGGGCAGGTTGTCTTCCAATCCCAGGCCTTCCCAACTGATCCATCGCTCCATTTTCCCTTCTTTCATAGCCCTGGGAACGGTTTTACGCGACCACGCATTCCTGCGCAGGCGATCTGCAACTTTCTCTTCCACTTGTTTCCACGGCAGCGAACCGGAGGATAAAGACAGGGGGGGTGAAGCCGGCGCGGTCTTTCCAAGGAGGGTAAAATGGAGCCCTTTTTCCGTAAGGCCCCGAAGGATCTCCCCGGCCATTTGATCGTACAGGTCAGGCCTGAAGCCCTCCCATAAAGTCCCATCTACTGCAAAATGCATCCTTGTATAAGTTAAAATTCCGGGGACAAAAGTACAAAAAGGGTCTCTTGTAAAATTTAATGTACTTTTGTTAGAGACGCTATTTATGGAATATAATACAATACGCACTAAGCTGGTCATGCGGGAGTATGGCCGGCATATACAGCAAATGGTTGACTATTTACTGACCATTGAGGACGAAGAGGTACGCCAGAGGAATGCGATGGTGCTTATAGAATTGATGGGATTTCTCAATCCCCACCTGCGAAACGTGGAGGATTTCAGGCACAAATTGTGGGATCACCTTTTCCTGATATCCGATTTTAAATTGGATGTGGAAAGCCCCTATCCCATACCGACCAGGGAAACGCTGAAAGCAAAGCCGGACCGTCTGCCTTACCCCAAAAAGTACCCCAAGTTCAACCACCTGGGCAAGAATATAGAAACGGTCATCAACAAAGCCTTGAGTGAAGAAGACACCGACAAACGCCAGGGATTTGCCAATGCCATCGCCTACTACATGAAACTGGCTTACAGCAACTGGCACAAAGAATTGGTCCACGATGACTCCATACAGGCGGAGCTGAACAGTATCACCAAAGGACAGCTTGAATTCAATAACCGCCCCTTTGTAAAACACCGCGCCCCCATAGAAAGGGAAGAATTCATCAGCAACGTTGGAAAACCCCGGCACAAACAGCATTTCTCCCAAAATAACCGGAATAACAATGGCCGGAATAATAATAACCCCCGCAATAACAACCGGAACCCCAATAACCGGGATAACAACAACAGGGACCGGGGAAATGGGAACAGCAACGGGAATGGAAACGGGAATGTCAATGGCAACAGCAATGGCAATGGCAACCCCGGAAACAACAGGTTTAATAAAAAACGTTTTAAGTGAGTTCTTTTGAAGTGACGGGTGGCAAAAAATTAAAAGGTGAAATTATCCCTCAGGGTGCAAAAAACGAGGCCCTGCAAATTATCTCCGCCGTACTACTGACCGCCGAGACAGTCAAAATCACCAATATTCCCGACATCCTGGATGTCAATTTACTGATAGAACTCCTGGGGGAAATGGGTGTAACCATCCAACGCCCTTCCAGGGACACTTGCATTTTTACCGCTGACAACGTGGACCTGGACTACTTGCAAAGCGAGGAATTCCGGTTAAAAGGAGGACGCCTGCGCGGCTCCATTATGATTGCAGGGCCTATGCTGGCCAGGTTCCGGAAAGCATTTATTCCCAAACCCGGAGGAGACAAGATCGGCAGAAGGCCGCTCGATACCCATATCATTGGCTTTGAAAAACTAGGCGTACAATTCGATTATAATAGCGGGGATCATTATTTTACCTTAACGGCCCCGGACCTGAGAGGGAGCTACCTGCTCCTGAATGAGCCCTCCGTCACCGGGACCGCCAATATCATCATGGCCGCCTCCATGGCCAAAGGGATAACTACCCTATATAATGCAGCCTGCGAGCCCTATATACAGCAACTATGCCACATGCTGATCCGCATGGGAGCCAGGATATCCGGGATTGGCAGCAATCTCCTGGTGATTGAAGGCGTAGATTCCCTGGGCGGTACGGAACATGGCTTACTTCCGGACATGATCGAAGTCGGTTCCTTTATCGGCCTTGCCGCCATGACTCAAAGCGCCATCACCATCAAAAACGCCGGGCTTGAAAACCTGGGGCAGATTCCTGATAAATTCCGGCAAATGGGGATTGAACTTGCCTTTGAAGGAGATGATATCATCGTGCCTTCCCAGGAGGTCTACACCATCCAGAATTCCCTGGATGGCAACATCCCTACCATTTACGACCATCCCTGGCCGGGTTTTACGCCCGACCTGCTGAGCATCCTGCTCGTAGTGGCCACCCAGGCTAAAGGGAGCGTGTTGATCCACCAGAAAATGTTTGAAAGCAGGCTATTCTTTACAGATAAGCTAATGGATATGGGCGCCCAAATCATTTTGTGTGATCCCCATCGCGCCGCCGTCATTGGTCTTGGCCGTCAGCGTCAGCTGCGTGGCATTACCATGAGCAGTCCCGATATCCGGGCAGGGGTGGCTTTGCTGATCGCCGCCCTGAGTGCGGAAGGCAAAAGCACCATCCAGAATATTGAACAAATTGACAGGGGCTACCAATATATCGACGAGCGCCTCCGCCTGCTCGGCGCAGATATTAAAAGAGTCAATTAAAGACCCAGCGCCCACGGCCCATTCTTCGTTATTATTAGTACTTAGACTAATTTACAGCCGGGCAGCTCTTAGGGTTGCATCATATTATAAAAAAAATACTTATCCAAGGATTGAATCCAGGTCAGATCGATGAGTGGATAGAGGGATGCCGGCGTAATGATAGAAAATCGCAGGAACTGCTCTATAAGCACTTCTATCCTGTCATATACAGGATATGCCAGCGCTATTGCCAGGACGATATGGAAACGATGACAGTGTTGAATGATGGATTCCTGAAGGTGTTCCTCAGAATACAGAAATATAACCCGAGCCTGGGGGCGCTGGAAGCCTGGATTAAAACCGTCGTTACCCATACCGCCATAGATTATGTAAGAAGCCGGAACAGGCGGTCATTCCAGGTTGTTCACCTGGATAATATGGGGGACATCCCGGAAGAGCCCGCTGAACTACCCGATCTGGACCCCAATGTCCTTCTCCAGGGTATACGCCGCCTGCCCCAAACGACGAGGACGGTCCTGAATATGCACCTCTTTGAGGCTTATTCACACAAACAGATCGCGTCCAACCTGGGCATAACCGAAAGTACTTCCCGCTGGCACCTGACGGAGGCCAGAAAAAAATTAAAACAATACTTCTCGGAGGGTGATTTTAAATCAGATACCCTGAGAAAACAAAATATCTATTCATGAACTCAGCGCTTTTTGAACACATCAAGCACAGACTGTCTGAGACAGCCGTTCCTGATCCTGACCAGGGCTGGCAGCAGATGAACGTGTTGCTTGACGATGCGGGGGGAGCCCGAAAGGCGCCCACGCTCCGCTGGTGGTATGCGGCGGCTTGCCTTTTGCTGGTGTCCGCAGGATGGGCCTTATTCCACGGAAATCATGCCCCTGTCCAAAAAAACGGGGTGGCTGTTTCGCTGCCCAAAGCCGGCGTCCCCAGCGCCCCGACTGCAGCCGGAATGACCGTCCCTTCAGCCGGGGCTATTGTCCCACCTGCGGGAGTGGCCGTCCCTTCCACCGAAGGCGCTATTTCATTAAATGCCGGTTCAGCAACGGGTGGTTCCAGGCAGACAGGAGCTTCAGCAGTAACGAACCCTTTCGGGTCTTCCGCCAATGCGGCCCACTCGGGAGCCTCCGTGACTGGCACCCCGCCCGGATCTTTTGTAACAGCCTTGCCGGGTAACGCCGCTGTGCCGGGCGCTTCCGACCTTTCTGCGTCATCTCCGGTATCGCTTTCGGCAGAAACTGAATCTCATCGCCTCCAGGATCTGCAATACGCCCCCCTAAGCGGTAAGTACCTGATGGATCTCCCTCAAGGCCGCCTGATTGCGGGCTCCATGAAACCCCTGGCCATTCCGGTGACCCCTATGAAAAATACCTCCCGCCTTCCTCGCTGGGGATTTGAGATCGGCTTGGGCGCGAATGCCCCCGGAAGCCTCAGAAAGATCACCCAAAATGATCATAACACCACCAACCTGGGGATTTATCCTATTGCATTCGTAGATTACCGGCTCACCCATCGCTGGACATTAAGAGCGGGCCTGGCCGCACCGGCGCCTGTAGCTTATTCCAGTATGCCTACGCATACAACGATCAGCACCACCGTCAATGATTCTTTACAAAGCACCCAGACCGTATCCGAGAAGAATAAGATCGGACGCCTCGTATACCTGGATATTCCCGTCACGGCACAATTTGCCGTCTTCCCTCATTTTACGGTGGAGGCGGGGGTGCAGCTATCTCGCCTGCTAACAGAACAGGAAGACACCAAGACAGCCAGCACTGTATCTCCGGGATTTATTGCCTATGCTACCAATTACATGTCGGGGCAGGTCCCCCTTGCCCAAACGCATAATACACAACAGGTACGCAAAACCGATCCCCGTTACCTGCTGGGAGCCAATTATCAGTTGCATCGCTTCAGCGCGGGGCTTCAATACCAGGGAGGGCTGTTGAAATCCGTCAACCAAACGGATGATGAGGGAAATGTGCTTAGCAACCGGACCAGCATTGTGCGTATGCAAATTAATTACCGCCTTCGGTGAGATATTTTTGCTTTCTTTGCTGGCAATGAAGGCTGATATAAGCGACCTCCAACCCATCGTTATATTTACCGCTCCCTCCGGCGCGGGTAAAACGTCTATCGTTAAACATTTATTGAAGAAATGCCCCCGGCTGGCTTTTTCTGTTTCAGCCGCTACCCGGCAACCGCGAAGTGATGAAGTAGATGGAAAAGATTATTATTTCCTTTCATTAAACGACTTTCAAAAAAAAATCCAGGAGAATGCCTTTGCCGAATGGGAAATGGTGTACGAAAGCAAGTATTACGGCACCCTAAGGACCGAACTGGAGCGCATCTGGGAGTCAAACAGGGTCCCCATACTGGACATTGATGTAAAAGGAGCCATCCACGTACAGCAGCAATATCCTTTAAATACCCTTTCTGTTTTTATACAGCCCCCTGGAGTAGAAGAATTGAAAAAACGATTGGAGAGCAGGGGTACCGAAACCAAAGAATCCCTCGAAACGCGGCTGAATAAGGCCGAATACGAGCTGTCTTTCAGCCGGCATTTTAAGGCCATTATCGTTAACCGGGAATTACCACAGGCATGCCGGGAGGCAGAAGTGCTTATCGGGGACTTCCTGACGGCCTTCTATCCGGAATGAAAAGGGCCCGTCCCGGCTCACAATAAGCAGAAAAAGTAGTATTTTTAAAGATATATGGATTTATCCTTACTCATCGGCATTGGTGTTTCTTTATTGCTCACAGGTTTTTTCGCGGGATTAGAAACGGCCTTTACTTCCGCCAATAAACTCTCCATCGAATTAAAAAAGAAACAGGGCTTGACCAGCGGCCGGATCCTGTCCAAATTTCTGGAATCCCCTGCGAAATTCATAGGCACCACCCTCGTAGCCCTGAGCGTCATTATCGTTGTTTATACGCTCCTTGTCAACAGCTTCCTGGCGCCTTTTTGGAAAATGATGCCTGACATCATCCAAAGCCCTTACGTGAAGCTCCTGGCGGAATCACTGTTATCCGCCGGTTTGTTCCTGCTCACCCAGTCCGTTTTCAAAGCGCTTTTCAGGGCTAAAAAGGATTATCTCCTCCCTTTCTTTGCAAGGGTCATCCACTTTTTTTATGGGCTCCTGTTTCCCATTGCGGCCCTATTTGTATACATGTCGGAATGGGTCCTGAAATACCTTTTTGACGTGCGGACCAATGAAAACAAGGAGCTTTTCAACAGGGTGGACCTGGATAATTTTATCCAGCAAAGGGAGCAGGCGGACGAATCCACCGCACAGGAATTAAATAAGGAGCTGTTTGAAAACGCCCTGTCCCTGCCCAATATGCGCATCCGACAGTGCCTGGTACCCAGGCGGGAAGTAGAGGGCGTAGAAAAGAGTACCCCTATTGACGTGGTTCGTCAGAAGTTCATAGACAGCAAACTCAGCAAACTCGTTGTATATGATCAAAACATCGATAATATACAAGGTTATATCCACCAGCTGGACCTGTTCAAAAACCCGAAGGACATTAGCGCCGTACTCCTCCCTATTCCGGCGGTCCCGGAAACCATGATCGTCACCGACCTAATCAATAAATTCTCCCTGGAACGCAAAAGTATTGCCTGGGTGGTGGATGAGTTCGGGGGAACGTCGGGCATTGTTACCATGGAAGACCTGCTTGAAGAAATCTTCGGGGAGATCAATGATGAGTACGATATGGAAGAATTTGTAGACAAACAGATCGCCGAAGATGAATACATATTCTCCGGAAGATTGGAACTGGACTTCCTCCGCGAAAAATACAATCTGGACTTCCCGGAAACGGAGTCTGAAACCCTCTCCGGTTATATTATCAACGAATACGAAACCATCCCCAAGCCTAAAGATCGCATCATCATAGCACATTATGAATTCGACGTATTGCAGGTGAGCGATACCCGCATTGAAATGGTGAAGATGAAAGTATTGAAGTAAGCCTTACAGAAAGAGGTCCTTCATCAACGGCTGGGTCCCGTCTACCGCATATTTTGAGAAATCGGAGGTCCCTTCCTCCCTCAGGACTTCCTCATCAATGAAATGATGTCCGCTGCACTCTCCGGAAGGACGGCTCAATATGGCGTAGGCCGCGTCAGCGACAATGGCGGGCTTGCGGCTCCTTGAAGTGATAATATCCCCTCCCAGTAAATTCTGCACGGCAGCGGTAGCAATTGTGGTTTGAGGCCACAGGGTATTTGAAGCAATCCCCTCCGGCCTGAATTCCGCCGCCAGCCCCATGGCCACCATGCTCATTCCGTATTTACTCAGGGTATATGCCACATGCCCGCCCAACCAGCGGGGGTCCATATTAACGGGAGGAGAAAGGGTCAGGATATGAGGATTGACGCCCTTTCTTAAAAAGGGGATGCAGGCTTTGCTTACCAGGAACGTGCCCCTTACATTTATCTGCTGCATCAGGTCAAAACGTTTGGATTCCGTCTGTTCCACCTTTGACAAGTTGATAGCGCTGGCGTTATTAATAAGTATGTCGATCCCTCCAAACCGGGCTACGGCGGCTTCCACCGCCTTGCCTATCTGGGCTTCATCACGGATATCGCAGACCACGGCCAGCGACTCGCCGCCGGCTTTGACAATCTCTTCCGCAGCCGTATAAATGGTGCCATCCAACTTAGGATGCGGCACCGCTGTTTTGGCAGCGATAACGATCCTGGCTCCTTCTGCCGCCAGCTTCAAAGCAATCTCTTTTCCAATTCCCCGGCTGGCTCCGGTGATGAAAATGGTTTTGTTACGAAATGACATATACAAATATATTGAGGATTTATTAAAGAGCGTCTCCGCCCAGCAAAGAGCGCCTCCGGCGCTCGGCCGAAGGCCCATCATAAGCGGAAGTTGGGCAGTGGGCTAAATTCCCAAATAGCCCGCTGCCCAACTTCACCAACGGTCGGCATCCGGAATATCATCCCCCGGCATACGGTATTTCTTCCTTGAAAGGATGATCTGTTCTACCCTTTCAAGGATGAGGCGGGCCATGATCCCTCCTGCATCCTCTCCCCGGGAGGTCTTCAATAGGTATTTCAGCTTGTGCTCGGAAACGTCTACCCGGTAAAGCAATTGCACCAACCCGGGAAAATCATTTCGCAATAATTCATCGCAGTACAACGTCAGCCAACGCAGTAATTCTGCCTCCGTGCGAAGTACAGGCACAGGGCTGGTAATACTGTCCCGCAACCATTGGATAATGCTCCCGGTTTCCTGCATGATTAAAAGTTTTCAACCACTCCCAGGCCAAAGAGTGCAAAGTCGTATTTCACCGGATCCGCAGGGTCATAATTCCGGAGTGCTGAAGTTAATTCCAATGCGGCCCGCCAATCCGTAACCGGCCTTTGCAAAAGACCAAAACGTCGGGCTACCCGGGCTACGTGGAGGTCTATGGGACAGATAAGGTCCGAGGGTGATATATTCTTCCACAACCCAAAATCCACCCCCTTGTTGTCCCTGCGCACCATCCAACGGAGGAACATATTGATCCGTTTACAAGTAGAATTCTTTTCAGGAGAAGCAATATGTTTTTGGGTCCTTGCAGGTACGTATTCCAGAGAAAAGAATGTGTGAAAGAACCCATTCAGGGCTCCCTCCATGGAGTGCTCTCCTCCTTCGGAGTAGCCTTTTAGAAAAGCGGTCTCCAGGGACTCATGGGAGCTGTAATATTGTTCGAAAAATTCTATAAAGTACAGGAGATCCGTGCTGTTAAACGTGCGATGCTTAAACTCCAGCAGCCTTTTAAGGTCGCTGGGCTGGTGCTGGGTGACAAACTGGTAAGGCGCCATATCCATCAATTCCATCAGAGAGCTTGCCTTTTTGATGATGATCGTCCGATGCCCCCAGGCAAAGATCGCGGCAAAAAAAGCGGAGATCTCAATATCCTGCAATAATGAGAACCGGTGAGGTATACAAAGCGGGTCCCCTTCAATAAACCCTTCCCGGTTATACTCCTCCACCTTGGCGTCTAAAAAGTCTTTTAGTTTCGCTTCCCTTGTTCCCATAGTATCACTTTGGTTATCCGATGGCTCATTCCAGGTCAGCCCTTAGGCCATTTTACCCAATGGCTTGTTCCAGATTTATCCAATAGCTTGTTCCAGATCGGCTATCAGGTCGTTTACGTTCTCAATCCCAACGCTCAGGCGGATTAAAGAGTCCACGAGGCCATTTTTCAGCCGCTCTTCCCTGGGGATCGATGCATGCGTCATGGAAGCCGGGTGACCGATTAAGGATTCAACGCCCCCCAGTGATTCCGCCAATGAAAACAGGCGGGTGGAGCTTAACACCTTGTGCGCCGCCTCTATACTATCATTCTTTAGCGTAAAGCTCATCATCCCGCCGAAACCACGCATTTGCCTGGAGGCGACAGCGTATCCCGGCGAATCTTCAAATCCGCACCAATATACTTTGTCCACCTTCGGGTGTCCTTTCAGGAAACGCGCAATCTTCTCCCCATTTTCGCTGTGCCGCTGCATACGGATATGAAGGGTCTTAAGTCCCCTCAGTACCAAAAAACAATCTTGAGGACCCGGCACGGCTCCGCAGCTATTTTGAATGAAGCTAAGGCGTTCCGCCAGCCCTTCGTCGTTTCCAATGATACAGCCGTGGACCACGTCACTATGCCCTCCCAGGTATTTGGTTGCGGAGTGCAATACCAGGTCAGCGCCCCATTCCAGGGGATTCTGCAGGTAAGGGGAGGCAAACGTGTTGTCCACGCAAAGGAGGGCCCCATGCGCTTTGGCTATGGCCGCCACGGCTGCAATATCCGTGATATTCATCATCGGATTGGTGGGCGTTTCCGTCCAGATAAGGCGGGTATTTTTATTCAGGTGGGGAAGGATATTATCCGCATCCTGCATGTTCACAAAGTGAAAGCGGATCCCATATTTTTCATACACTTTGGTAAAGATGCGGTAAGTGCCCCCATACATGTCGTTTGCCGCTATCACTTCATCCCCCGGGACAAGTAGTTTCAGAACCGCATCCGTGGCGGCTAATCCGGAGCTGAAAGACAACCCGAACTTCCCCCCTTCAATGGCTGCCAGGGCTTTCTGTAAAGCATCCCGGGTAGGGTTCTGGGTCCGGGCGTATTCATATCCTTTGTGTTTACCGGGCGCCTCCTGCACATAGGTGGATGTTTGGTAAATGGGGGTCATAATTGCCCCAGTGCTGGGATCTGGCTCAACGCCGGCATGAATTAATTTGGTTTCCAGTTGCATAATTCCCGTCTTTAAATACAAAAGTATCTTATTATAACGCAAACTGTTGCCTTGTATAAGCCTCCAATTCAGGAAAAAAAAGACGGTAACTATCCCCAAGTTCCGCATAATGCTGTTCAAACAGGCTATAAACGGGAGCGTCATCCGGCAAATAGGTGGCCCGGCGCGCCAATCCTTCCAGGCTTCTTTGAATACCCGAATGCATGGAATAATGGAATAGCCAGTCGTATTTTTCCATGTATCCCAATGTTTGCAGAAAAGGCGGCGGCAGCAGAGGAGTTTCTTGACGGAGACGCGCATAGACTCCGGCGGTGAAGGGTTTCAGGGCGCCAGGCGCAAAACGGGAAGCATCCGTAGCCAGGAAATGGTCGTATATAATATCCAGGAAGGCCCCGCTGTAGCGGGCCACGGCAGGAGCCAGGTATTGCCTGGCGGCCTTGTTCACAGGATGGGCGTCGGTGAAGGAATCAATTAACCGGTGCAACCTGATTCCTCTTTGTATGGGAAGCGGAAACTGTAACATGGCCTTTCCCTTCACAAAATCGCTCACCATGTTGCCCACCAGGACATATTCAGATCCAAAAGACAAATATGCATGTGCCAGATAATTCAACAGCTAGCCGTTTAAATAACAAGATAAATTTTATTTGTGTCTATTTCATTCATCCTATCTACGAAATCCATCGTTGTAGTTTAACACAAGATTAACCCTGCGCTAGTAACAAAGTAACAATCCGGTCAAAGGCAGTACCATATTGCATTATAGTGGTCCAAAAGAAGACAGGTTGAAATCTCCGGAATAACAACTTATCAAGTAGTTGCGCCTGTTCAACCTATGGTACCATTTAACCATTGCGGCGTAGCCAAATGTTCAACTTTGTTATCATAAAAGAAATAGCCATGAACTCAACAATTTATTCATCACTCAAAAAGATCTGCGCCAGCCTTGTGCTCGCCGGAACGATCTCTTCATTCGCTTTAGCATCCACTTCGCCTTCCAAAAAAACAGACGTTAGCGAACGGGCTAAGAAAGCCCTTTCTTCCCAATTCCCGAAAGCGGAAAGCATCAAATGGATCGAAAACAAGAACGGACAGTCCTACACAGCCTATTTCTGGCTGTACGACGTAAAGACGGTAGCCAATTATGACAGTAACGGGGAACTCGTCAGCATCCTCCGGTATTATCACGAAGACCGCTTGCCCATGGACGCCATGACCTTGTTGAAAAGCAAGTATGCGGACAAATCCATCGCCGGTATTACGGAATTAACCGTAGGGGATGATGTCAGCTATTACATCAAGCTGGAGGACAATGCCCATTGGTACACCGTAAAAATCAGCGGAAATGGAATGGAGCAGACGGAAAAATTAAATAAACAGTAGGCGGGACGCCTTCCCGGTGAAACGGGATCCTTGTTACAGGCAAAATGCCTATTTTTGCGAGCCTCAAAAAGCACGCATATGACAAAGGGTCCCGTTTCACAATTTATTGAACACCATTATCGCCATTTTAACGCCGCCGCCCTGGTGGACGCCGCCAAAGGATATGAAACACATCTGATGGAAGGCGGGAAAATGATGGTCACCCTTGCCGGCGCCATGAGCACTGCGGAATTAGGTCTTTCACTGGCCGAAATGATCCGCCAGGATAAAATACAGATCATTTCCTGCACCGGGGCCAACCTGGAAGAAGATATCATGAACCTGGTGGCGCACAGCCATTATAAAAGGGTCCCGAACTATCGTGAACTGACACCCCAGCAAGAGTGGGATCTGCTGGAAAATCATTACAACCGCGTAACCGACACCTGTATCCCCGAGGAAGAAGCCTTCCGTAGGCTGCAGAAACACATTCATAAAATTTGGAAAGACGCGGAAGCAGCAGGGGAGCGTTATTTTCCGCATGAGTACATGTACAAAATGCTCTTGAGCGGCGTCCTGGAACAGTACTATGAAATCGATCCCCGGAACAGTTGGATGCTGGCGGCGGCGGAGAAGAACATTCCCATCGTTGTCCCGGGCTGGGAAGACTCCACCATGGGTAATATCTTCGCCAGTTATGTCATTAAAAACGAACTGAAAGCGACTACCATGAAAAGCGGCATTGAATATATGGTGACGCTGAGCGATTGGTATCGTAACAACAGCAGTGGAAAAGGGGTCGGATTTTTTCAGATCGGCGGAGGCATCGCGGGAGATTTTCCCATTTGCGTTGTTCCCATGATGTACCAGGACCTGGAATGGCATGATGTACCTTTCTGGGCTTATTTCTGCCAGATCTCTGATTCAACCACGTCCTATGGTTCTTACTCAGGGGCGGTCCCCAATGAGAAGATCACCTGGGGTAAACTGGGGATTGAGACGCCCAAATATATTATTGAAAGCGACGCTACTATTGTGGCGCCATTGGTGTTCGCATATTTGTTAGGCTGGTGAGTCTGAGCGCCACAGGCGCTGGCGCTAAATCCTTTCCTTTTCCATTTTTTCCAGCCGCCTGGCGTCCGGGATATGAAGGGCCAGTATGAGGACCAGTACGATCCTTACCACGGACGCGCTCGTGCTATCTCCTGAACTATAGAATAGGGAGAGTATCCAAAACACAGTAAATACGACCAATCCGATCAGGATAGCTGTGTAAGGTCTTTTATGGACGTAGAAACCTATGCCTACAAATAAACAGGCCTCCGTTATTGCCAACGTAAAGATCACCGGTGTCACCTTGTCCTGAGCATAGGCAATGACCAGGTCCCGGGCAAATAACAGGGCGGCAATGCCCATAAAAATGTTCCGGGTTTTGGGGATTACTCTTTTGTAGGATTCTTTTTCACTTTGGCTGATCCCTTTTACATGTTCGGTAAGGAAATCACCTGCTGTATAGTCCCCGGGGGATTCGGGTTGACGGCGATGGAGGGGGTCGGATAAATCACTATGGTTGTCCATAATGCCTAATGTCTTTTCATAAATTTAATCAAAACCCGGCTAAAATGGAGGTTAAGAACCGGTTTTGTTTGGACGGCTTCCCTCCTGCCTGATTAGGAGTGGCTTACCGGTTTGATGGAAATCTTATCCACCCTGTTCTGATGACGCCCCCCTTCAAATGGCGTGGCCATAAATACCTCCACCATTTCTTCCGCATCCTGCAGGGAGACAAACCTGGCCGGCAGGCACAGAATATTAGCATTGTTGTGCTGACGGGCAAGGGAAGCAATCTCATCCCCCCAACAGACGGCGGCCCTGACGCCTTTGTGTTTATTGGCAGTAATGCCCACTCCATTGGCGCTTCCGCATAGCAAGATGCCAAAAGCCGCGTCTCCATTCTCTACAGCAAAAGAAACCGGGTGGGCAAAATCGGGATAATCCGCCGAAGCACTTGAATGCGCACCAAAATCAAGGTATTGAAGTCCCTTCCCCTCCAGCAGGGAAATAATGGCTTCCTTAAACTCAAATCCTGCATGGTCAGAGCCGATCGCAATCGGCTTGGCTAAGTTAAAGGGGGAGTTCATACGGCAACATTTAGATACTAAAGGTAATTCAAGTGTATCACTGTAGATCACAATCCGGCACCTTTAACTCCATTCTTCCTTCTCTTTTTCTTCCCTTCTTTTTACAACCCGTTTGGATACGGAAATGCTGATCTCGTACAAGGCGATCAGGGGCGCCGCCACGATGCTTTGGCTTACCCAATCCGGGCTCGGCGTGATCACGGCGGCCACCACAAGGATGATGACATAGGCATAACGCCGCACTTGTTTCAGGAAAGCAGGGGTGATGAGCCCTATACGCGTCAGCACTGAGCTGATTACGGGCAGTTCAAATGCCAGGCCACAGCCCAATATGATGTCTGTCAGGTTCTCAATATAGTCGTCCAGAGTAGGCCTTGTCACCATCACCCCTGAATAGCCCAGGTGATAATTCGCCAGGAAACTAAAAGTATAGGGGGCCAGCAGATAGTACCCGAACAGGGCTCCTAAAAAGAAGAAAAAGGAGACCCAAAAAATGACGTAGGTGGTTCCTTTTCTTTCCTTTTCCTTGAGGGCGGGCCTTATAAAGCGCCATATTTCCCAAAATACATAGGGAAAACCTACGACAAGCGCTCCTACCATGGAAATCGTGATACTCGAAATAAACTGTCCGCTGAACGTGGTGGTCTGCATCGTTATATCCACGGGCGTGATGCTGAGGGCGTCCCCCATATGGATATAATGGCTGAACCTCGTCAGATATACATAGCTGAAGAAATCCTTTCGGATGGGGCCCAGGATAATGGTCTCGAATAACCAATCGATCTTCCAGAAGATGAGCCCAGCCAGGATCAGGAGCGCAAAGGCGCACCGGATGATATGCCCCCGGAGCGCTTCCAGGTGATCCACAAAAGACATCTCGTTCTCTGTGCTGTTACGCCGTCTCAAAAAGTCCATCAATGCCATGCTGTCAAGAGTTCTATAAAGTTTGCAAACCTACTAAAAGATCAATTCTCCACCTAAGCTGTCTTTACGTTCCCTGTACGTTTCAGTCTTCCCCACCCCTGTTGTTCCCCTTTGATGGCCCTGCGGAACGATTTTAATAAAATATAATACATTAATTGTCTGTAAACCAGACGCTGGGGAATCATCCAAAGTAATTTGCGGGGATCTTCTTTCTCGAAGGCAAATGCCAGACCGGCTCCGGCGACATCCACTAAAGTGAACACAATGTAGTAAAACAATATGTGCCAGATGCTGGCCGGCACAAATCCAAAAGACGCCGCCACGAGGCTCAACACAAGGATCAGGTCTGCCAGCGGCGCCAGAAAGGGTAATACGATCTGAAAGATCAGGATATTCGGCATGGCCACCCAGCCAAATGCGCCGTATTTCCCATTGAAACAGGCGTCCCTGTGCTTCCAAAAGCACTGCATCACCCCAAAACTCCATCTGAAGCGTTGTTTGAGGAACATGCCGATGGACTCCGGCGCTTCCGTATAGGCCAATGCAGAGGCACAGTTGCGGACAATATAATTACACCGGAGCAGGCGCATCGTCAGGTCACAGTCTTCAGCCAAGGTATCCGTCGTAAAAATCCCGGCATCTGAAATGGCCGTCCTGCGGAAGGCCCCGATAGCTCCCGGAACCACCGTGATACAATTCAGCAGGTCAAATGCCCGCCGGTCAAAGTTCTGAGCGGTAATATATTCTATGCTTTGCCAGTGGGTCAGGAGGTTCCTCTCATTCCCTACCTTGACATTCCCTGCCACGGCCCCCACCCTATCACTGGTAAAACGCTTCATCAGCTCACTGACAGCGTCCGTTTTCAGTTGCGTATCCGCGTCAATGCATACCACAAATTCAGCATCCGTAATATGTATCCCATAGTTCAGCGCCGAGGCCTTCCCTCCATTGGGCTTGGTGACAGCATGCACCGTTGGATTTCCCGAGAAAGCGGTATTCACCCGTTCAAAAGTGCCGTCCTTTGACCCGTCGTCCACAAAGATGACATTGAAATTCGGATAGTCCTGTTGAAGGAGACTTTCAATGGTCCTGACGGCATTCAATTCTTCATTATAGGCAGGAATGATGATGCTTACAAGAGGGGCTCCCTCCTTCCAGGATGCCGCCATTAACAGGTATCCGTTTTCCAGCCGTCTTTCTTTTTTCCTTTGAAAGAATGCCAGGATCACCATCATCAGCATCCGGGCAATAGAAAGCACTATGCCTACCAGGAACAAAACAAAGACGACTTCACCGCCATAATAAGTGGCGCTGGCCAGCCAGTAATTGGCGTGGATCATCCAGGTATCTTCACTTTTAGGCAGGATGGGCATTACGTCATCATAGGTTTTGCCCATCAAGTCGGATACGGTGGTGAACCGATACCCCTTTTGCTTGAAATAATGGATAATCCTGGGAAGCGCGTCAACGGTCGCCTGCCGGCTATCCCCACCGGCATCGTGAAGAAGGATAATGTTACCCTTCCCGTCATTTTCCAACCGGACGATCCGTTCATAAATGGAATCTGCCGATACACCCGGTTCCCAATCTTCCGGATCAATGGCTTCCCCTACCGTATAATAATTATCCTTCTTGCTGCGGGCAATGGGCATCAATTCTTCAAAGGTGTGGGGTTCGGAGTCGGCGTTATAGGGAGGCCGGAACAAGATAGTGGAGCGCCCGGTCACACACTCGATCAGAAGCCGGGTCAGTTTCATTTCCAGTTCCGCCCTGTGGGCGCTCATCAATGCTATATTTCCATGGGTAAATGTATGGTTCCCTATCTCGTACCCGTTCTGGTATTCCTTTCTCAGGATCGGAATGTTCTTTTCCGCGTTGATCCCTACGACGAAAAAGGCCGCCGGCACATTTTCCTTTTCCAGGATGTCCATGATCTTGGGGGTCCACCGGGGATCGGGTCCATCGTCAAAAGTTAAAATGATCTTCCGGTGATATTCACTGGTATCTTCCCCAAATTTCCGGATGGAAAAACCCACCGGGAGCTGTATATAGTTCTGTTCCGTGATCAGCTTTTCGGAGGGGTCCACTTCAAGATGTATGATCCCATCCTGCGGCATGCTCTCCACAGAGAGGATCTCTCCTTCACCGATGGGCGCCGACACATTATCCCATTGAAGAGGTACATGCGTCAGGGTGTTGAAGTCGAAAGGATGTTTTATCAACCCATTGTTACTTAGGTCATAAGGGTAAAAGGTCCAAAGACGCGTATCCTCCACCCCCATCCGCCACAGGGCAGTTCCGGCCGCCCCGTATTCATCCGCGAAACGGATGGTATTGAAATTAGTTGCCGCATCTGTAAACCAGACTTCATGTTCCACGTCCGACACCTGGTCGGTATTTTCATCCACGTCCTTGGTGGTATAGGTATAATGCAGGTTGTACGTATCATTGTCAAAATCTATGCTGGCCCGATAATTCTGTGCCGTTGCCAGCGCGGTCGGGTAACTAATGGTCTTGGCCTTCCCGCTCTTCGGCCAGTCGTAACCGTAACCTGCAAGGCCCAGGATGATCTTTCCCGAAGGAATGCCCTTGGCCACATTGTCCATGGCGGCCTCTACCCATTTCTGGGCACTGACTGGCCCTGGGACACTTTCGTCGTAATGCTGGTCATAGGCCATCAATACGATATAGTCACTCCAGATGGCCAGCTTGTTATAGTCATAGTCATCGTCTTCGGGACTCACATCAATGGTCACAATTTTCCCCATGGGGTGGAGTACCTGGTAAAGGTCCTTCATGAATCCAACCAGCCATTCATTGCTCTTTTCATTCAGTTCTTCAAAATCCACGTTGACGCCCTGGAAATTGTATTTGACGAGGGAGTCCTTCAAAGAGCCGATATACCGGTCCCTGAGGGCCTTATTATGAAGGAGCTGGTGGCTCAGCGTATGATCAAAATCCTGTAACCTTGTATTGAAATTGGAAATAACCGGAATGATGCGCAGGTTGTTCTTTTGCATCAGGTTCAGGGCAAAGCTGTCTACCCGGTTATCTAGTGTGAAAGAGGACTCCTTTATAAAAAACCATTCCGGGAATATGGTATTGATCTTCCCTCCATTGGTCCTTAATGAAATCTTGGCTTCCGGCGACCAGGGACTATAGAAAGCCGCCCGGATAAAGGGATTTTCTTTGGCCGCGACCCTGTTCCTTCTGGAAGAATCCGTCGTTCGCTGTAAAACGTCCCGAAATCCCTGGTAGGCCTTGTTACGTGAATTCTTAAAAGTGATGGCCCCTTTGGGCTTCAGGATCTTCTGGTAGTAGTCCGCCTGCTGCTCCAGTAGGGGCAGGGATGGGTTCTTAAACCGGGAAAGCGCTATAAACAATATGAGGATAAGGAAGACCGCCACCGATAACAGGACGCGAAAAGACCATTGCACGCGCCTCCACCTGGATGGGTTGTCGGTTTGAAAAATCTGTGAGGGTTTACTCATATGTTCCGGTCGGTTGAGTCGCAAAGTTAAGTAGAAGAATGAACGGAATTCTTGCTATATTGCCGATCACAACCTTAAAAAACAGCTAAATCATGCAGCCGGCCAAAATCAAAGTGCTAATAGCCGAAGATGACCTCGTGCTGGGTTATGTTATTAAAGATAACCTGGAGATAGGGGGTTATGATGTCACGCTATGCCCTGACGGAGAGGAAGCGCTGCAACAATTCCAGAAGCAGGAATTCGACATTTGCCTGCTGGATGTAATGATGCCGGCCAAAGATGGGTTCACTGTAGCTAAGAAGATCCGGATGAAAAGCGACGTGATTCCCATTCTTTTCATTACTTCCAAGGCCCTTGAAGAAGACAAGATCAAAGGGTTCCAAAGCGGAGCCGATGATTATATTATCAAGCCCTTCAGCATGCAGGAGCTCATCCTTCGCATGGAAGTATTTCTCAGAAGGACCAAGAAGCTGCGTTCCGAAGAAAACGCCAGCTACCAGATAGGCAAGCTTCGGTTTTCCTTTACCGACCTGAAGATCTATGTCGACGATCAGACGATTAACCTCACTCAAAAGGAAGCCGACCTTTTGCTTTTCCTCTGCAAACACCCCAATAAAATATTAAAACGGGAAGAAGTGTTGCTCAACGTATGGGGAAAAGACGACTATTTCTTAGGGAGAAGCATGGACGTCTTCATTACTAAACTCCGGAAACACTTTAAAGCGGACTCGACCATCGTCCTTGAGACCATTCACGGCATAGGATTCCGCTTTAATGTCCCAGAAGTCTCCTTACTTTCATAACACTATTTTAACATATCTGCGCAATCCCTCTCACCCCTTGCTTTAAACGCATCCGGGGGGTTATTAGAACATTTTAATCAAGCTAAACAAGGGTTTCGGAAGAGGAAGGCGGGAAATTGGTTAATTTTAACCTCATTTTAATCTCAGGATAACCAATTAGCCCCGAATAATTTTCTGTAAAATGATAAAAAAATTTGACCTGAATTTTGTCAATCCAATGTCCTTCGTTTTGTTAGGCGCCCTTCTGGTTACCATGTTTACCGCGTGTGAACATCCCGAAGAAAAACCAACCCCTGCCAGCGATCATTACACGTTGCCGGATTCCCTGGCCAAAACACTGAATTTCGACTTTGTAAAGAAGTGCCCAATGGTTAACGCCATTACCCTCACCGGAAAGATCGCCTTCAATAATGACAACGTGGTGAAGATCTTCCCCATGGTCAGCGGCAATATCACCGGAGTAAATGTAGCATTGGGAGATTACGTACACGCAGGTCAGGATCTGGGTGTCATCCGGAGTTCCGAGATGGCAGGGTATTCCAGGGACCTGATCAATGCCGAGACCAATCTGCAGGTGACCAAAAGAGCGCTGGACGCCCAGCAGGACCTCTTTAAAAGCGGGTTGGCCTCCCAGACTGATGTCATTACTGCCCAGGCAAACTATGACCAGGCCACATCAGAATTGTCCCGTTCCAAAGAGGTACTCTCTATTAACGGAGCAGGCGGCACCCAGGGGCAGACTGAAATCAAAGCCCCCATTTCAGGGTTCGTCGTTGAAAAATTTGTCACCAACAACCAGGTGATCAGGACGGATAACGGCACCAACCTATACACTATTTCAGACCTGAATAATGTCTGGATCCTTGCCAATGTGTATGAATCCAATGTCAACAGCGTACATATGGGCGACAGCGCTTCCATCACTACGCTGTCCTACCCGGGGAAAATATTCAGGGGCAAGGTGGACAAGATCGCCAATGTACTGGATCCCGCCAATAAAGTAATGAATGTCCGCGTGGTCCTGCCCAATCCCGGCTTCCTGCTCAAACCAGAGATGTTCGCCAGTGTCACCATCAGCAATAAGACCGACCAGGAATCACTTTGTGTGCCGTCCGGCGCCCTCGTATTCGACAACAGTCAATATTACGTCCTTGTGGTAGATGGTAAAAACCAGGTCCAAATGCATAAAGTATCTGTCATCAATACGGTGGGTACCCTGACTTATATTTCCTCCGGCGTGCAGGAAGGCGATAAGGTGGTTTCATCACAGGCATTATTGATCTACGGGCAGCTCAATAGTTAATCAAATCCCTTGCAGCGACTCATATTATTCATTTAATATCCTAGACGGATGAACAAATTCCTTCGCAATATCTTAGCGTTTTCGCTTAAGAATAAATATTTCATTTTCTTTGCAACGGCCGCCCTGATTGCTTTCGGCATCGTTTGTTTCAGGAATATGCCCATTGAAGCCTTCCCTGACGTAACCAACACCGAAATCAGTGTTATTACACAATGGCCGGGTCGAAGTGCGGAAGAAGTAGAAAAATTTGTCACCATACCCATAGAAATCGCCCTCAATCCTGTCCAGAAAAAAACCAGCCTTAGATCCACGTCTATTTTTGGCCTTTCTTATGTAAAACTAATCTTCGAAGATGGGGTTGAAGACTTCTATGCCCGCCAGCAGGTAAATAACCTCTTGCAGAATGCAGACCTTCCAGACGGGATCAATCCTTCCGTGCAGCCCCCCACCGGGCCCACCGGAGAAATCTTCCGGTATACCCTTGAAAGCGATATCCGCGATGCAAGAGAATTAAAGACCATACAGGACTGGGTCGTGGACCGGCAGCTCCGTTCCGTCCCCGGTATAGCCGATCTGACCAGTTTCGGAGGGATGGTAAAGGTTTACGAAATACAGGCCAATCCGCAAAAGCTCAATACGCTTGGCATTACCCCCCTGGATGTGTCCAATGCCGTCAGCAGAAGCAATATCAATATCGGAGGCGATGTCATTGTGCAGAACAACCAGGCGTATGTGGTCAGGGGAATCGGCCTCGTCAATGACATTAATGAGATCAAGAATATCGTTGTTCAAAATAATAATGGCATACCTGTTTTAGTAAAAGACGTAGCCAACGTGGAAATCAGCAATGTGCCCAGGTTGGGGCACGTAGGCAGGTCTGATGCGATGACGGACAGCCTGGGCAAACGCACAGGTACCCGGGACGTGGAAGACGCGGTGGAATGTATCGTGCTCATGCGCAAAGGAGAGAATCCTTCCATTGTCATTGACGGGCTGAAACAGAAAATCCAAAAGCTTAACGACAAGGTGCTGCCACCGGACGTTAAGATTGTCCCGTATTATAACCGGGAAGACCTTATCCATTTTGCCTCCCATACGGTGATGCATAACCTGGTAGAAGGTATCCTTCTCGTTACATTGCTGGTATCTCTGTTTATGTTTAACTGGAGGACCACCCTGATCGTATCCATTATCATTCCCCTGGCCCTTCTTTTCGCCTTTATCTGCCTGCATTTGATGGGCATGTCCGCCAATCTGCTCTCCCTGGGCGCAGTAGACTTTGGTATCATTATAGACGGGGCAGTGGTTATGGTGGAGGGCCTTTACGTCGTCCTGGACCATAAGGCCATGGAAATGGGCATGGAACGGTTTAACAAAGCCATTAAACTGGGGCTCATAAAAACAAAAGGGGCAGAGCTTGGAAAAGCGATCTTCTTTTCCAAGGTGATCATCATCACCGGACTGCTACCCATCTTCTCTTTCCAGAAAGTTGAAGGCAAGATGTTCTCTCCCCTGGCCTATACCCTGGGTTTTGCCTTGCTGGGCGCATTGATCCTCACACTGACACTGGTTCCCGTATTGATTAATATCCTGCTGAGGAAAAATGTCAGGGAAAAGCATAACCCCATTGTACACTTCCTCACCAAGATCATGCTTTTCGGGTTCACCTGGAACTATAAAAAGTTCAGGCGTCCCACTATGATCATCTCCCTCATCGTAATGGCCATTGGGCTCTATTCCTTTAAATTCCTCGGGTCGGAATTCTTGCCCGAACTGGACGAAGGCGCCATTTGGCTAAGGGTTCAGTTGCCTTATAGCGTTTCCCTGGACAAATCGGTACAGGTAGCAGACCAGGTCCGTAGTATCCTCATGACCTTTCCGCAAGTCAAAAATGCCGTCAGCCAGACCGGTCGGCCGGATGATGGTACGGACGTGACGGGCTTCTACAATAATGAATTTGATGTCATCCTGTACCCCGAAGGGTCCTGGGATCCAAAGATGAGCAAGGACGAACTGATCGACCAGATGACCAAAAAGCTGTCGATTATCCCCGGCGCGGATCTGAATTTCTCCCAGCCGATCAGTGATAATGTGGAAGAAGCGGTATCGGGGGTGAAGGGGTCTATTTGCGTGAAAATATTTGGGGACTCGCTCGCCTACATGGAAAAAAAGGCATTCGATATCAATGACATATTAAAGAATGTAAGGGGAATTACCGACCTCGGCGTGATCCGCAACATTGGTCAGCCCGAGCTGGAAATTAACCTTGACCAGCAAAAAATGGCCCTCTATGGGGTAGCCACGGCGGATGCCAACGCAGTAATCGAAATGGCCATAGGCGGTAAAGCCGCTTCCACCTTATATGAAGGCATCGAAAAATTTGACATCCGGGTCAGGTTTCCCCAGGAATACCGGCAGTCGATGGACGACATCGCCAATACCCTCGTTCCTACGCTGAGCGGATCCAAGGTGCCCATTAAAGAAATTGCCGCAATGAGACTCAAGACCGGTCCTTGTCTTATTTTCAGGGATGATAATGAGCGCTACGCGGCCATTAAATTCTCCGTCCGCGGCAGGGATATGGGAGGCGCCATCGCAGAAGCGATGTCCAAGGTGGATGCCTCCATTAAATTACAGAAAGGCTACAGCATGCTATGGCAGGGAGACTTTGAAAACCAGCAGCGGGCCACAAAACGCCTGGAACAGGTGGTGCCCATTAGCCTGCTATTGATCTTCCTGTTGTTATTTATTATGTTCGGCAATTTCAAAGATGCAGGGTTGGTATTCCTGAACGTGCCCTTTGCCATCGTTGGGGGTATTGCCGCCCTCCATTTCACGGGAACCAATTTCAGCATTTCTGCAGGAATAGGCTTCATCGCCCTCTTCGGTATCTGTATCCAGGACGGGGTACTTCTCATTACCGTATTCAAGCAAAACCTCGAAAAGATCAAGGGGCAAAGGAATTCCCTTTATACAGCCATTAAGCTGGGGGTCAATTCCCGGATCAGGCCTGTGATGATGACGGCACTCATGGCCGCCATAGGGCTTTTCCCAGCCGCCATCTCCACCGGTATCGGATCGGAAAGTTCCCGGCCACTTGCCAGGGTAGTCATCGGAGGTATCCTTTGCGCAATGGTATTCTCCCTGCTTGTGTTCCCCCTGTTCTTTGCATGGGGGTACCGCAAAGTCGATACTAAGAATAAAGATGAAATGAAGGAACCAGATAATTTGCGTTCACACTAGTATTGCGGAGGCCCGATCGTTCAGAATGTATCGGGCCTCCGCAATACCGCTTATGATGGGCCTTCGGCCGGCGGATCGGAGATCCGCCTTTATTTGGCAGACCCGATCATGCTGGAAATTTATCGGGTCTGCCAAATACACCTTATGATGGGCCTTCGGCCGGCGGATCGGAGATCCGCCCTGTGCGGAGCATAGGAGTAACTACTCCCCCTGTCCTTCAAATCGCTCGGGGCGCATCTGGGGGAACAGCAACACATCCTGAATAGAAGACTGGTTGGTCAGGAGCATGCAAAGCCGGTCAATACCGATACCAATACCCGCTGTGGGAGGCATCCCGTATTCCAGGGCTCTCAGGAAGTCGTAGTCTATATACATCGCTTCTTCATCGCCCCTTTCCATCAACCTGACCTGCTCTTCAAAGCGAGCGCGCTGATCAATGGGATCATTTAATTCACTATAGGCGTTGGCGACTTCTTTGCCATTGATCATGAGCTCAAAACGCTCCACCAGGCCGGCTTTGTCCCGGTGTTTCTTGGTAAGAGGGCTCATTTCCACGGGATAGTCGATGATGAAGGTGGGCTGTACGTAATGATGCTCACACTTTTCCCCAAAGAGGATGTCTACCAGTTTGCCCTTGCCCATGGAAGCATCTGCATCCAGGTGGAACTGCTTGCACACTCCCAGCAGTTCGGCCTCGCTCATCCCGCTGACATCAATACCCGTATGTTCTTTGATAGCATCGTATATGGGAACCCTGGCAAAGGGGGCCTTAAAGTGGATGACGTTGTCTCCCACTGTCAATGCTGTCTGATTGTGTAGAGCCAGGGCACATCTTTCCAATAACTGTTCCGTTTGGTCCATCATCCACAGGTAGTCTTTATAGGCCGTATAGAATTCCAGGACGGTGAACTCCGGGTTATGGGTACGGTCCATTCCTTCATTCCTGAAATCACGGCTGAATTCGTATACCCAGTCAAAACCGCCCACGATCAGGCGCTTCAGGTATAGTTCATTGGCAATGCGAAGGTAAAGGGGCATGTCCAGCGCATTATGGTGCGTGACAAAAGGGCGTGCCACGGCTCCCCCCGGTATGCTTTGTAATATCGGCGTATCTACTTCCAGGGCCCCCCTTTCATTGAGGAAGGCACGGATGGTGTTCATCAACAAGGTCCGTTTGATAAAGGTATCCCGGACAGCAGGATTGATGGTCAGGTCCACATACCGCTGCCGGTAGCGGAATTCCGGATCCGTCACCGCATCGAATGTCTCCCCGTCCTTTTCCCTGACTACGGGAAGAGGCTTTAGGGCCTTGGCCAGCAAGACCCATTCTTTTACGTGGATAGAAGTCTCTCCTGTCTTTGTAATAAATCCATATCCTTTTACACCGATGATGTCCCCTATATCCAGTAATTTCTTCCAGACCAGGTCATAGCCGGTTTTATCCTCGCCGGGGCAAACTTCGTCCCTTTTAATGTATACCTGGATCTTGCCTTCATGGTCCTGCAGGACGGCAAAGGCCGCTTTACCCATATCCCTGATGCCCATCAACCGGCCCGCCACAGAGACGTGCGCAAAGGCTTCCTTATTTGCTTCTGAATAACCGGTTTTGATCTCAAGGCTCGTATGGGTAACCGGGTACTCCGCCGCGGGATAAGCGTCAATACCCAACTGCTGCAATTCAGCCAACTTCTCCCTCCGGATGCCTTCCTGTTCAGATAAATGTTGCGTGGACATAGTATAAAACGCCGGAGCGCTAAAATTTTGCCAAAGGTACTTATCCGGCTGGACAAGACCTTACATTAAATTAACATACGGGGGCAAAATGTTTTTGCGAGATTGCACCCGTATGCGTCATATAGTATACCTGATCAATCCCATTTCAGGAACAGGGGGGAAAAAATCATTGAAGACCCTGATCTCCCGCTTAACGGAGGAACAAAGAATCCACTACAGCATTGTGGATACCCACCCCACCGGGGATTACCATTTTCTCAGGGAGAAGATCAAAATGGAGTTTGTGACCGACGTAGTCGTGGCCGCAGGGGATGGCACCGTCCGGCAGGTGGCAAAAGCGCTCCAGGGCATTCCCACCCAGGTCAGCCTGGGCATTATTCCCCGGGGATCAGGGAACGGGCTCGCGTTTGCCGCAGGAATTCCCAAAGACCCCCGAAGGGCGTTGGAGATTATTTTTGCTAACAGGTATGCACTGGTGGACGCCTTTTATGTCAACGAGCAGTTTTGCTGTATGCTGAGCGGTCTGGGCTTTGACGCACAGGTCGCTCACGATTTTGCTCGCTCGGGCACCCGGGGCCTCCCCACTTATATAAAAACAGCGTTCCGTAATTTTTTTCACGCCCCCACTTATCCTTTCGAGGTCTACCTCAACGGACAGCAATTCAATACGGAAGCCTATTTCATTAGTATCGCCAATAGCAACCAGTTTGGGAATCACTTTACCATCGCGCCGGAAGCCAGCCTGGGAGATGGTATGCTGGATATTGTCATTGTCCAGCAGATGAGCAAATGGCGACTGGTCCATTCGGTGCTCAGGCAAATCCGGAGTGGAAAAGTCCAGCGACGGTATGGGATCAGCGATTCCACCAAAAACATACTCTATTTTCAGGCAAAGTCACTGACCATCAGGAATCCAAGGCTTGCTCCCCTGCATATAGATGGGGACCCCTGGCCGGGAAATGACACCTTTACCATCCAGGTCATCCCCAAGGCCTTCAGACTTCTGCAACCCCTGTCGTTACCGCTTTAAGACATCCCTGAGGCTCTCCAGGGAAGCCTTTACTTCCTCGCTTTGCAGAGAAGTAATCACACTCTGTTTTTCCCTGGCTGTCAGGTGAAAGTTCAACGGGGCGTATTGAGAGCCTTCGGCAGGAATATAGGTGAACGTAATCTTCCGGAACGGAAAATGAAACGATTCAGATCCAAAGCTGAGTAATTCTCCCTGGGCATAGTCCTGAAATTTAGGCCAGTTATCCTGCAAGGTCATAAAGGGTCTCGTAAAAAACTGGGTGAAATCCTGGGAGTCCAAATCGTCATTCCAGTCTGAACCCCTGCGGTCCTGGACCTGTACGAAAACCACTCCTGCCGTGTTATCCCGGATCCACTTGTCAAATACCTGCAGGAAACGCATCGTCGTTTCCTGCCCATAATTATCCCTGAGGCCGGCATCTATCAAGTCAATGACGGGTTCAGACGGCAACCATACGTTAGGTAACACATAGGGAAAAGTTGCCCCCACCCTCAGCGTACTGAGCAGGCGGGCATTCATCGGATTTTGCCGCCGGAAGAATGCGGCAAAATCTACGGCATCCGGACCGGAATACACGCCCATTGCGCTATCCGGCGGCGATTGCATGAGAAAACTAATGGGCTGGGTACAAAACATCATCCTTCGCCCGTCCCTGGAAATAGTTCCATTGTAGATGATCAAAGGAAGCAGTGCCTGGGATTCTTCGGTCGCATAATCTCCCAACCTCTGGTCCAGGATCTTTCCGGTATTATGGTTCAACTGTTCTTCAAAGGCATACCCCCTGTCTTTTACGTATTTGTATGGGCTTACGGAAAATGATTGGGCCGGAGCCAGCAGATCCCGCGTAACGAAGGAGGAGAAAAGAGGATTGAGCAGGTCCTTGGAAATATTATCCACGTAAACAGGATTTCCCAGGTTGATCTGTTCTCCTTTGGACTTAAGGCGATACAGCTCCCTGAAATAGGTCGCTCCCAGCATGCCTCCCGACGCTCCTGTGATCAGGAAGGTCTGGTGCATCAGATTTCCTGAAGTCATGCTGTCCAGTTTTTGCAATACACTCATCGTGAAGGTAGCCGATCGGGTACCTCCTCCGCTGACATTGATGAGATAAAGAGTGGGGCGGGGCGTGGTTTGCCTGGCTTTCCATCGCTCCAACACCTGGATCATATTTTTTTCATCGGCGGCCAGGTGGGCGGGCATACACAAAGCCGCGATGCTGTCCCGGCTATAAACAGGTGACGGCTGATCGTGGAGATAGTCAAGTCCGTACAATTTATTGCGGGTATCCAGAATATTATATTGGAAAAGCAAATTGAGCCCCAGCAAAATAAGCAATGCGATGGGTAATGACCAACTTCCCATCCAATAGACGAAGGCGGCCGAAGCAGCTATGAGTAAGGAGAAGAAAATTAGGGTACTGGCGGCAGCCGGAATCTGAAAATAGGGGCTATCCATGAAGTAGCCGATCGTCATCAGGAATAAAAAAGCCAGCAGAATGGACAAAATCGTGGCGAAATGGTGGCGTTTAAATACCAGTTCTAAAAAGGCCTCGCTATAGTGCTCCACGTCCCTGGGCCTCTTCAGTTTCCCTATACTGGTAAAATACCAATCCACCTGGACCAGATCCTGTCCGGCATGGCCTGAAGGCTGCTTCCAGGCCCTGAATTGTTTACGGAACTGGTCCGGGTTGGCTGACGTAGGCCCCATACTACGTAATATGGTCCGGTTCGCGCCAAAAAAATACGCAAAGCTGAAGATGAGGAGTAATACAAGACCCATCAGAAAGCCTCCCATCATCCACCCAATATCCCCGATGGTCATCAACTCCTTATGTTTTTCAAAATAATAGGCCTTTGAAAAATAGAAAAACAGGAAAAGGAGCGGAATGATGGCATTGTTCAGGCAGTACTTCAGGAAAGGATGACTGGTGGTTGCCAGGAATTTAAAATACCGGCTGAACAGAATGAAAGTGGTGATATTCCAGCTCATGATAAAGATCCCCAGCCCCATTCCTACAAAAAAGGCGCTTAGGAAATCGACGTGGCCCCTGTATTCGGGAGTCAGGAAAAGGGTGTCGGCTCCAAAGCTACTCATGAACTGACCGGCCACCGCGCTCCCAATAATCCACCAGAAGATCAGCAATACCTGGTATTTCCTGAAATGCAGCAGGACCAATTGCACCGGGAAGGATCTATAGAATCCTGACCAAAATATCTTCATACGGTATCAAATATCAACCTTTTTCTTCAAGTGCGCTTACTCACCAGGTAGAACACATATAACACAGAAAGGACAAGGAACATCGCTATCAATTGATGTAGCTGAGCCATCCATTCAAATACCCCCCACCTGCCGCTGACGACGTGTGTGCTCATTAAGACGGTAAGGATACCCAGTAATACCTGCAGGGCCGTAAACCCTACCGGCACCCACCATGTTCTCCGGAAAAGGGGACTGGTCCCCACCTGCCGATACCCCCTGGCCATTCCGGCAAAAACAAGCATGGTGATGAAAATCAAATAGGCCATGCCCCTATGGATAAAATGAATCGTGATCTTATTGTCTATAAGGTTGGCCGCTCCGGGCGTTTCGCTCCATATTCCGGCAGGCCATGCCATGCCATTGATGGAAGGCCAGGTGGGGGCTGCCGCAGCGGCCTTGTTCCCTGCCATAAATGCACCATAGGTGAGCTGAACCAGCAATAGGAGCAGAAGGACAAGGGATATCCGCTTCAATGGAGGGCTGTCGGAGCGTTGCCCGGCCGGCACCAGCAATTGTAGCCCAAACCAGAAGGCGTAGCTGATGAGTATCATCGCAAAAACGAAGTGGAGGGCCAACTTCACAGGATTCACGTAAATGGAGTCTCCCTGAAGTCCGCTGGCCACCATAATCCAGCCGATGGCGCCCTGCAAGGCTCCGAGCAGAAAGAGGATCACCAGCGGCAGGATCATGTCCTGCCTGATCTTCCTTTTAATGATGAAAATGACAAAAGGAACGAGGAAGACAACGCTGATCGTGCGCGCCCAGAGCCTATGGAACCACTCCCAGAAAAAGATGAATTTAAAGTCGGACAAGGTAAAATCCATATTCAACAGGCGGTACTGCGGAGATCCCTGATAATTATGAAATTCCTGCAGCCACCCGGCATGGGTCAATGGAGGCAGCACTCCCGTTACCACGTCCCATTGGGTGATGGACAGTCCTGACCCTGTCAGCCTGGTTATCCCTCCCAGTAATACCTGTACCAAAAGCATGAAGACGCCGGTCATGATCCAGATAGCAACCGGCCTCGAAGCGCGCAGATTATTCATAGCCTGCACAAAGTTAGGTACCTTTGACCGGATGCTCAGGGCGTACTTTCAAAAAAAGATCGTGGAAGCGGGATGTGATGAGGCCGGCAGAGGATGCCTGGCGGGTCCTGTGTTTGCCGCAGCGGTGATCCTTCCCAAAAATTTCTATCATCCCCTGCTCAATGATTCCAAGCAAATCAGCGAACCGGTCCGCATGGAACTGAGAGCGGTGATTGAAGAAAAGGCCATTGCTTACGCTGTAGGATCGGTAGATCATGAGGAAATTGACCGTATCAATATCCTTAAGGCCTCGTTCAAGGCCATGCACCTGGCCCTGGACCAACTGGCCGTCCGTCCGGAACTCCTGCTCATTGACGGAAATCGCTTCACCCCCTACCGGGAAATTAGCCACCATTGCATTATTAAGGGAGACTCCCTTTTTGCCTCCATTGCCGCAGCCAGCATCCTGGCCAAAACTTACAGAGACGACTACATGCTCCGTTTGCACGAATCCTTTCCTATGTACGGGTGGAACCGCAATAAGGCGTACGGTACACTAAGCCACCGGGAGGCTATTGCCGCCCATGGCCTTTCTCCCTACCATCGCAAAAGTTTCCAATGCAGTCCGTTACCGGGCGCCTTGTTTGACGGAGAAATGAACATTCCATAAACTTCTCGTTAATGGTTGGCCCGCCCGCAGATTTGACGTACCTTTGCGGCTTCGTTCGCGACCGGACAGGAATTGAACGGGGGAAATTACCCTTCTTTCAAAGACCTTGAGGGTCTGTCAATCAACAATTTATGCAGATACGCAACATCGCAATCATTGCGCACGTTGACCACGGTAAGACAACACTGGTCGATAAGATCCTACACGCTACCCACGTATTCCGTTCCAACCAGGAAACGGGCGACTTAATCATGGATAGCAATGACCTCGAAAGGGAAAGAGGCATTACCATTTTTAGCAAAAATGCTTCAGTCACATACAAAGATGTAAAAATCAATGTGATAGATACTCCAGGTCACGCCGACTTCGGAGGAGAAGTAGAACGCGTATTAAAAATGGCCGATGGGGTTATCCTCTTAGTGGATGCCTTTGAGGGTCCCATGCCCCAGACCCGTTTCGTTCTGCAGAAGGCTTTACAGCTCCACCTGAAACCCATCGTTGTCATTAATAAGGTTGATAAACCCAATTGCCGCCCGGATGAAGTCCATGATGCGGTTTTTGAGCTGTTCTTTAACCTGGACGCCACGGAAGAACAACTGAACTTCCCCACCTTTTACGGTTCGGGCAAGAATGGCTGGTTCAATAGCTCTTTAACTCAATCAGAAGATATCACTCCTCTCCTGGACGGTATCCTGCAATACGTTCCGGAGCCAAAGGTAAGCGAAGGCCCCTTGCAGATGCAGATCGTATCCCTGGATTACTCTTCTTTCCTGGGCCGTATAGCCGTGGGTAAGGTTACCCGGGGCTCTGTCAAGGAAAACCAACCCATTGCTCTCGTGCAGGCGGACGGTAAGATCGTGAGGTCGAGGGTGAAGGAATTATATGTGTTTGAAGGAATGGGTAAAAAGAAAGTAACCGAAGTTCTATCGGGAGATATCTGTGCTATAGTCGGACTGGAAAATTTCAATATCGGCGATACTGTTGCCGACATTGACAACCCGGAAGCGCTGCCTATCATCCCAGTAGACGAACCCACCATGAACATGGTGTTTGGTATCAATAATTCCCCTTTCTTCGGTAAAGACGGCAAGTTTGTAACCAGCCGCCACCTGAGGGACCGCCTCATCAAAGAAACAGAAAAGAACCTTGCTTTACGTGTGGAAGACACGGACAGCGGGGACAGCTTCATGGTTTACGGACGGGGCATCCTGCACTTGGGTATCCTTATCGAGACCATGCGAAGGGAAGGCTTTGAATTGACCGTTGGCCAGCCAAGGGTTATTGTAAAGTCGATAGACGGAAAGAAGAATGAACCTTATGAAGTACTGGTAGTAGACGTTCCCCAGGAATTGGCCAGCAAGGTGATCGACCTGGTGACACGCCGCAAAGGGGAAATGCATGTCATGGAAACCAAAGGTGACATTCAACACCTGGAGTTTGAAATTCCTTCCCGTGGCCTGATCGGGCTCCGCACCCAAATGCTCACCAACACCCAGGGTGAAGCTGTTATGGCCCACCGTTTCAGCGAATATAAGCCCTGGAAAGGACCCATTCCCGGCAGAAACAACGGGGTATTGCTTGCTAAGGAAGGTGGCACCACGACCGCTTATTCGCTCGATAAATTGCAGGATCGCGGTTTCTTCTTCGTAGATCCGGGGGAAGAAGTATATAAAGGCATGATCATCGGTGAAAATAACAAACCAGGTGACCTGGTGGTGAATCCCAATGAAGGTAAAAAACTGACCAATATGCGCGCCAGCGGTACTGACGGCGCAACCAACATTACTCCAAAGGTATTATTGACACTGGAAGAATGCATGGAATATATCCAGCAGGATGAGTGCATTGAAGTCACCCCGCACTTTATCCGTATGCGTAAATCCATTCTGGACGAAGATGAGCGCAAACGCACTCAGAAGTCTATGAAGTCGGAAGAAGTTGGATAAGCCCTTCGGGACTGCCCGGCCGAACGCCGAAAATATTTGAAGGGTGTCTCATTACCGGGACACCCTTTCGTTATTCAGGCCGCCCTTTGGGGCGGCCTTTTTTTTGTTGTCTTACGGATTGCTGAGGGCCCTCCGGCCTTCGATGGGGTTTACTGCCCAAACTCCAGCGTCTTCATCAGTTCGCTGATCATGACAGGCTTTTTAATGCAGATGTTCATGCCGGCTTCCAAACAGGATTCAATTTCGGACTCAATTCTGGAGGCTGTCAAGCCTACGATGGGCACTGCCTGCTTTTGTGGATCTGACAGTTTCCGGATCTGACGCGTGACTTCTATCCCACTCATACCCGGCAGGTGAACGTCCATGAGCACCATTCGTACATCCGTCTTCTGCAACCGATGAAGGGCCTCTTCCCCCGTCCCTGCTATCAGGGCATGGTAACCCAGATTACCGAGTACCTTCTTTACCACCAGTTGAGCTATCTTATCGTCTTCCACCACCAGGATGGTTTTGTTTTTGCTTCCCCCTGTATCCGGATCACCTGAACCCACCGCGTCACCGGTATCCGGGGCATTAAACAACGGAGTATCCCTGGTACGACCGGGAGTAATTTCGGGTACCAAGTCTACTTCAGCCATAGTGACCGGGATGGTAAACCAGAAAGTAGACCCTTTCCCGGGCTCACTCACCAGTTGGATAGTACCCCCGTGCGCCTGGATGATCTTAGAACAAATGAGTAGTCCCAGGCCAGTACTTTTTTCCCCGGCGGTGCCCTGAACAGAGGTCGTCTGGAATCCGTTGAATAATTTGAACTGTTCTTCTTTGGGTATACCCAGCCCTTCGTCGGTCACTGACAGCGTGAGGCTGTCATTCTTTTCTTCTGCCTGAATGCTGATCCTGGTCCCCCTGGGAGAGTACTTGATGGCATTGGATACCAAGTTATTAATGACTTGTTCGATCTTAAGGGGATCAATATACAAGTATAGAGAATGAAGGTCTTCCTTCAGTTCCAATGTGATATCCTTCTTGGCAGCAATCAACCTGTTCAGTGACAGGTTATGGTTCAATAATGCATGGAAATCGGCAGCCCTGACATCCAGAGACATTTTGCCCAGCTCAATCTTTGATACGTCTAGCAAGTCCTCAATAATATTCAGCATATAATCGCTGGACTCTCTTATGCTGGATATGAATTTTATCTGTTCTTCCGTCACTGTTCCCGCCGTGCCTGCCAATAACAATTCGCTCAACTGGGTAATCACCCAGATCGGATTCCGAATATCATGCGCAGCCATCCCCAACAGATAGTTTTTCTGCATGTTCAGGTCTTCCAGCTGCTGGTTCATCCGGATTAATTGTGTGTTGGCCGCCTTCAGATCTTCCTGCCTGTGAAACAGCTCTTCAAAGATCAGGATCTTAGCCCTCGTGATATCCGGGTTCAAAGGCTTATGAAGGTAATCGATGCCTCCTCCTTCAAAACCCTTCAAAGCATATTTCTCATCTTTACTGATGGCCGTCATGAAAATGATAGGGATCTCCCGCGTCGTCGGATTTGATTTGATCAAAGAGGCGACTTCAAAGCCATCCATGTCGGGCATTTGCACGTCCAGCAAAATTAATCCTATGGAACCTTTAAGGACATACCTCAACGCCTCATTCCCGGAAGCGGCCCTTACAAACCGCCTGTGTTCCCCGGCAAGCAATTCTTCCAGCACAAGCAGATTTTCCGGTCGGTCATCCACCAATAATATGTTCAGTGTCTTGGCCTTGTCTCCATCTATTTTAGATCTCTGGATCATATGCTGCAGCTTGTCAGAAAGTTTCGGATTTCCATCATAGAATATATACGGGGTTTGGATAACATCCGGATGCAGGAAAGAAGCATTGTCTTAAAGGGAGTGTCTTCGGGGTCCTGGACAATGGCAATCCCTCCCTTTTGCTCAATGCACTTCATCCCATAGCTACCGTCTTCATTGCTTCCACTGAGCAGTATGCCCGCCATTTGGGGACCGTATACAAGAGAAGCGCTTTCAAAGGTGACGTCTATGGAGGGGCGGCAGTAGTGTACAGGTGCCGAATTATCGAGGCAAAACGTCCTGTCCTCTTCCACCAGCAGGTGGTAATTGGCCGGAGCGATATAAGCCATTCCTGGCAGGATCGCTTGTTTCTCGTCGGCCTCGGCGATATTCTTACGTCCTGTCCTGCTTCTTAATAGTTCAATTATATTGCTGTCCACATTGCGCATCCGATGGAGCACAACAATAACCGGAGGCATCCTGACCTCGTCCATCACAGATATTAGTCCTGCGATGGTATCGTAACTGCCAGCAGAGCCTCCCACCAAAATGACCTCCACCTTTTCGCATTCATCAGACATAACCACCTGTTTAAAGGTCTAATTGATCCTACGATATAATTTCGCCTTGGGGTCCAATTCCTCAAAATGAGGCTTTTCGATATTGAACATCAACGACTCCTTTGTTCCCAGTCCCAGGTAACCCAGCAGACAAAGGCTTTGCCGGAATAGTTGTACGGACCTTTGTTGCAGGGTCCTGTCGAAATAGATCAGGACGTTCCTGCAAATGATCAGGTTGAACTCATTGAAGCTACCGTCCGATGCCAGGTTATGCAAAGCAAATACCATATTTTTTTTGAGGGAAGCATCAAAGAGTACATGGTCGTATTTAGCCGTGTAATACTGAGAAAACTCCTCCTGTCCTCCACTGCTACGATAATTCCGGGTGTACTCCTGCATGTTCTTCAAAGGAAAAATACCCTGCTTCGCCTTCGCCAGGACGTGAGAATTGATGTCAGTAGCGTATAATTTGCTCCTTTCCAGCAGGCCCTCCTCTTTGAGAAGGATCGCCATGGAATAAACTTCTTCTCCGGAGGAGCAACCCGCATGCCAGATTTTAATGAAGGGGTAGGAAGCGAGCTGAGGCAGCACCTTTTCCCGCAGTATTTTGTAAAAAATGGGGTCCCTGAACATCTCCGTTACGTTTACGGTCAGGTATTGCAAGAAACGGGGAAAACAGGGGGGGGCGTTGACCAGGTTGTACTGCAGGTCTCCTGCCGTGGGAATCCCAGACCGGGTCATAAAAGCTATCACCCTCCGTCTTACGGATACCCTGGCATAGTCGGAAAAGTCATATCCAAACTGTCTGTGTACCAGGGTCAGGATATTATCCAACTCCTCATTTGTTAAGTCCGGTACCCTGTCCATGCCCTATCCTCCTTTTGGAGACTTTAATTTGGAACCCTTAAAGACTGCTGTATAACCAAACTCTCATCAATGACAGCAGTTGGTCTGTATCCACAGGCTTGGTGATATAATCGGACGCGCCGGCGTCAATACATTTCTCCCTGTCCTCTTTCATCGCCTTGGCTGTCAAGGCTATAATCGGCAGCTTTTCCCTCTTTTTGTCTTCCCTAATGCGGCGCATCGCTTCATACCCATCCATCTCCGGCATCATGATGTCCATTAATACAATGTCCACTCCCGGGTGCTCTTCCAATTTATGAAGGCCTTCCTTCCCATCTCCTGCCACCACTACTTCAAGGCCATGCATCTGCAGCGTGGCAGACAGGGCGAACACGTTTCTCATGTCGTCATCGACCAGCAGCACTTTCTTGCCGTTAAGGAGATCATCCGAAGCCTGACCAGTCCAGAAAGGCTCTGCTGAGGCGATAGCCGTTTTTTGTTCGACCTTATGAAGGAATAGCGCTATCTCATCCATCAGGCGTTCGTGCGAACGGCCGTTCTTCAATACAATGGTATCCGTGAAACGTCTCAGTCTCCATTCCTCTTCTTTGGCGATATCCTTACTGGTATAGACGATCACTTTGGTCGCGGCAGGTAACCCTATCAATTCCAGGTGCTCCAGCAGGGCAAATCCGCTCATATCCGGCAGCGTCAGGTCCAATATGATACAATCATAGGCGTCTTCTCCGATCCTTTTGATCGCTTGTTCGCCGTTGGCTGCCGTAACACAGATAATATCTTTTTCCTTTTCCTTCAGGATGCGGTCAAGGTGCTCTTGCTGAACCGGATCGTCTTCGACGATCAGTATTTTTTTAATAAGGGGATCCTCATACCGGGAAATCGCATCAAATACGTCATCCAGGTCGGCCTTATTCAAGGGCTTATTCAGGTAGTTGATCGCGCCCAGCTCCAGCCCCTTCTCTTCGTTTTCATGTCCCGAAAGCACGTGGACCGGAATATGACGGGTATCCGCCGACGCTTTTAAACGTTTCAATACCGTCCAACCGTCCATAACGGGCAACTGGATATCCAATAGAATGGCCGTAGGGTTGTAGCGTGCCGCATATTGAAGGGCCAGGTCTCCCCTTTCCACTGTCACAGTCTCATATCCTTTTTCCTGGGCAAAATCCTGAAGTATTCCAGCGAATACGGGATCATCCTCTACAATCATTACTACCCTGTCGGAGAGCGCCAGTTGGTGGTGGTTTTCCGGTAACTCTTCCTCCCGCTGGGGGGAGTCCATACCCCCAACGGCGCCCGAAGTCTCTCCGTTATGACGTTTTTCTTCCAGGTCCCCTCCTCTGACAGCTGGGAAGGATCCTGCGTTGAATGAATGAAGGACAGGAAGATAAAGGGTAAAAGTGCTCCCCTCCCCTTCGATGCTTTCCAAGTGCAACTCCCCTCCCAACATGGCGGCCAATTGCCTGCTGATGGACAGCCCCAGGCCTGTGCCTCCGTACTTACGGTTGGTGGATCCATCCGCCTGTTGAAAGGCCTCAAATATGATCTCATGTTTATTCCGGGGGATGCCAATTCCATTATCAGAGACCCGGAAGGCCAATACCTGCTGGCCCTGCAGCAGGTGTGCACTCTTTAGGGGCAGCGTTTCGGGGTTGACGGACTCTATGCTCAAACGCACCTTGCCGCCTTCATGAGTGAACTTAAATGCATTGGATAATAAATTCCGGAGGATCTGTTCGATCCTGTCTTTGTCCGTATAAAGTTCCCCGGGGCAGCTGGGATCGATATGAGTGACGAAGGAGACTTTTTTGGCAGAGGCCACTTCCCTGAATAGTGAAACAATATCCATTCTGATGACCGAAACGGGGACTTCGGCAATGGAAACCGACGTCTTTCCGGCCTCAATCTTTGAAAGATCCAGGACATCATTGATCAGGGTGAGCAAGTCCTGACCGGATTTGAAGATCACACTGGAGTACTCAACCTGTTTTTCGGTCAGGTTGGCCGCTTTATTTTCAGAAAGGAGTTTGGCCAGGATCAGGATGCTGTTCAGGGGAGTGCGCAATTCGTGGCTCATATTAGCCAGGAATTCGGATTTATACCGGCTGTTCTTTTCTATCTCTGCTGCCGTATGCATGATCTCCAGCCGTGCAATTTCCAGGGTATCATTGTTTTCCTTCAATTGCTGGGCTTTTTCCTCCAACTCCGTATTGGTTTGCTGCAATTCTTCCTGTTGTACTTTCAATTCTTCTTCTGAAGCCTGTAACTGCTCTGACTGGCGCATCAGTTCTTCATTACTGGCCTGCAATTCCTCTTGTTGCAGTTGCAATACTTCGGCCTGTTGCAGCAACTGCTCATTCAGGATGTTTGCCCGGTCCCTAGACTCCGTTGTGTGAATGGCTATGCCAATATCCTTGAGGACAAACTGCAGGAATTCGATCTTTTCCTCGCTTATTTCGGTAACGCTCCCCAATTCAATCACGCCTTTTACGCCTTCTTCGTGCAGGATGGGCATTACCGCTAAGTGTCTGGGCGGCATGCCGCCCAGGCCCGATTGGACCTTCATATAATTCTCGGGGATCTCAGAGAGGATCATCATCTTTCCCTCGTAGGCCGCCTGGCCGGCGAGACCTTCCTTCAATGAAATAATATCCCTATGCCCGTCCGGTAATTGGAATGCATAACTGCCTTTTAATCTTAAGGTATCCCTGTCCTCTTCCATGATGTAAAAGGCGCCTACCGATGCTCCTACATAATCGCATAATTCCCCGATAACCTGGGCGGCCAATTGTTCAAGGCTCATTTCTCCCCTGAGCCTCGCATTTAAGTGTGAAGCTCCCGATAAGATAAAATTGCGCCGCTGGTTTTCCCCGGAAACCTTTTCCAATACCATATTCGTCTTCTTCAGCTGCTCTTCAGCCAGCTTCCTTTCGTTAAAGGTTCTTGTGATATACCACATTAAGACCAATACCACTAAAAGGCTGATAAAGGTTCCGACCCAATCCGCATAAAAGGCAAACGTTTTGCTCAGGTCCATCTTTTTATTCCTGATGTCCAGAAGTTCTCTTTCCTCATTTCTCATGTCACGCAACGAAGCATCAATGACGATGGTTAGTTCACGGGTATGCTCCATATCCGTTTGACGGATGACGTCTTCCGTCGTTCCCTTTTGGCGTATCGTCACCTTTTTGCGGGCATCCGCCAACCTTTCCGATAAAACGGGACGCAACGAATCCAGCCTCAATTGTTGATGGATATTATCAGCGGTGAGTTCTTCGATATGATCCAGCAGGTATTCCACCCTTTGAGAAGCGCCCGTAAATGGAACGAGGAAGCGCTCATCCCCGGACAGGACATAGGCACGGCTAGAATTCTCCATGGACACGATCTGCCTGTCCAACTCATCTATCGAACTCAGGACCTGATAGGTATGATTGACCCAAAAGGAGTTGTCGTCATACTGGTTGATGGTGTAATAAGCGGATATGCCGACAAACAAGATCAGAAATATGGATACGGAAAAGCCGAACAAGGTTTTGTTAGCAGGAAAAAACTTCATGTTCTTTGATTGTTATAGCCTCGGAATAGTTTGCGGGCTGAAATTAAACAAAATAGTGTTCCCGCAAAGGTTGGAGGATCTTTGCTTACCTTTGACCAGATTAAAATCAATGGACAAATGAGGCGGCGGTTACCTGCAATATTATTTTTTTCCGGGCTGTTTTTGTGTCTGCTTTTGGTTGCCCATTCAGCGGACGCTCAGTGTTCCATATGCACCCGTACCGCCCAGCAATTAGGCGAAAAGCCAGCCAAAGCCCTTAACGTAGCTATTATTTACCTGATGCTCATCCCCTTTGGCATCATGGGGCTATTGGGGTACCGATGGTACAGGAATGAATACGGCAAAGAGGATTCCGACCAGTAATTTATCTATCGAGCACGTCTTTTCCGGGCTGTCCAAGCTCCCATAACTTGGTATATTTCATAAAGTTACTGTAGGAATGGAAGACCGCCACGACGAAGCCATGAGCGCCATCCATAAATCCCCTTCGGAGGATATACGCCTGCAAAAAGGTAAAGGGGGGATTCAGAAGTATCTTGAACCAGGACGCCCGTTTCCCTTTTTGAAAATATAACTCAGCCCCCAAAGAACTATATCTGTTGGCCTTTTGCATCTGCTCCCGGATAGAGTAATAGGTATAGTGCAACAGGAAACCAGGAAGAAGCGTATCGGCTAGCGCTGAAGGGCAAATAAGGTCTTCATGGACCAGGTCGTTATTCCAACGCACCTGATCCCTGGGAAATAGCCTGACTTTATAGTCGGGGAACTCCAGCCCATGTTTTAAAAATTTCCCATAGTAATAGTTGAGCCGGCTAAAAGAATATATTCCACTGAGTCCCAACTTTTTATGCTCAATAATAGCCTCCCTTAGGGGTTCGTCCAGGGCTTCATCGGCGTCCATGGAAAGAACATACGGATGCCGGGCGGCATCAATACCCAGGTTTTTCTGGGGACCGAATCCCATCCATTCGTGGGTCACCAGGCGGACCCCATATTGCCTGCAGATTTCAATGGTCCCGTCGGTGGAATGAGTATCCACGACAATGATCTCTTCCACCACGCCCGACAAGGAGCGGAGGCAACGTTCTATATTTCTTTCCTCGTTGCTCGTAATAATGACGGCGCTGATCCCCATCTGGTTTTTATACAAAAATAGGGGGAAGGGCCCGCTCTCCACCGTTCCCATAAAAAATACGATATTCAATCTGCCATTTGTCACCGGTATGACCAACTTTGTTCCGATATTCCCCCTGTCAGTCGTCATCTTTCCCGATGAGCAGTTGAATCTGCACATCTTTGAGCCCCAGTACAAACAACTGATCCGGGAATGCTTTGAAGAAAATAAGCCCTTTGGTATTCCTACGGTGCTGAACGACAAGGTCGCTGAATACGGCACTGCAGTAACGGTAATAAAGATTGCTAAAGTGTACGATACGGAAGAAATGGACATTGTCGCCAGGGGACAGCAGGTATTCCGGGTCCTGGAAATCATTCGCCAGATCCCTGAGAAACTATATAGCGGCGCCATTGTCAATTACCCCGAAGACCAGGCCGATGGTAACCGGGAGCTCATGCAATTGTTGGTTCGCAATATCCGCGAATTACATCAGCTCCTGAATGTGAATAAGAAATTCTCAAAAGAGGATCTGCAGCTGAACGCCTATGACATTGCCCATCACGTGGGCCTATCCCTTGAAGAAGAATACGAATTCCTCCAATTGCCCAGGGAAATTCAGCGCCAGGAATACCTCAAAAGGCACCTGGGCAAAATCATACCCCTCCTCTCGGAAATGGAAGCCCTAAAGGATAAGATCAAGCTGAACGGGCATTTTAAAAACCTTCCGGGGTTTAACTTTAACTTGTGAGCACTACCTTCGCCTGAAATTTTTTTCAAATGCAGACCGCCCTTTGCTTTGACTTTGGCAATACCCGCCTGAAATGCGGGATCTTCCTGGATGGAGTACTCCGGGAAACGGTCGTTTTGGAAGACGACCAGCCGGCTACCATTCAAGCACTGCTGGATCAGTACCATCCGGACATATCGGTATTGTCCTCGGTCGTCCATCACCACGAGGCCCTGGAGTCCCTCCTGGCCGCCCGCACCCGGTTCCATAAACTCACCCACCTGAGCCGCTCACCCTTAAGCACTCCGGTAGGCAAAGCGGAGACCATTGGAGCCGACCGCCTGGCCATGATGGTCGGGGCGCTGTCACAATTTCCCGATTCCCATATGCTGGTTATAGGCCTGGGGTCCTGTATCACCTATAATTTCGTAGACAAATTTCGCGCGTTCCTGGGAGGGAGTATTTCCCCCGGCATGGAAATGCGTTTCAAGTCCATGCACCATTATACGGCCGGTCTGCCCCTTGTGAAGGCCGACTGGAACTATCCCCTGATAGGGTCTGATACCCGTACCAATATCCTGAGCGGCGTCCTCATGGGCATGGCCAAGGAAATAGATGGAGTGATCGGCGCGTACCAAGACAGGTACAATAACCTGCAGGTATTAATGACAGGGGGGGACACCCTGCTGTTTTCAGATCACCTGGTCCAAAAGGTCCATACCGATCCGGACCTTGTGTTTAAAGGACTTTATACAATCGGGCAATTGAATTTATCCTAAGTTTACAACCATGTTGGCGTTGAACAAATACATAGGTGGTTGTGTGCTGGGGTTCATGTGTCTATTGCTATGCTCATGTGAAAATGATATGGGAAAGGTCGCGGCCTTGAACCACACCGTCATTACCGTGGAAGAAGCCCATGGGGTCACGGTTTTAATGAGCCAGTCCGCAAAAATGAAAGCCCGGATCCTATCTCCCTATATGCTGAGATACCAGGACACCCCGAGGATTGAATTTCCCCGTACCCTGCACGTCGACTTCTTCGACTCTTTACTGAACATCGAAAGCACGTTGGACGCCCATTATGGTGTCTACTACGAGGCACAGAACAAGGTCTATCTGAGAGACA
>Ga0302303_10000329_pt1 | contig 42076 bp, 31 predicted proteins | sample III_Palsa_E2_1_FD_194542 | JGI IMG/M metagenome (GOLD analysis project Ga0302303, IMG submission 194542) | Peat permafrost microbial communities from Stordalen Mire near Abisko, Sweden - III_Palsa_E2_1 | ecosystem: Environmental > Terrestrial > Soil > Palsa > Peat permafrost | place: Sweden...
CCCGCTTATATGGTGCCTGTACATTACTTACAGCTTGCTGAACTGCCTCTTACCCCGAATGGTAAACTGGATAGAAAAGCACTTCCCCTGCCTCTAAAAGATATAGTACAAGACCATGCCGTATTCGTTGCACCCAGAGACGCTGTTGAAGAAAAGCTATTGACGATATGGGAAAAGGTTGTGGGAAAACGGCCAATTGGTATACGGGATAATTTTTTTGACATTGGCGGCAGTTCACTTAAAGTGATGAAGTTAATTAAACATATCAATGAAGAATTCCAAGCGAAGTTCTCAGCGGTACTTATATTTAAACATCCCAATATTGAAGGGTTTTCAGAAATGATGCATTCCTTAGTAAACCAGAAGATCGAAGCGGCTGATGACAATTTACAGGAGTCTGCAGAGGTAATGTTACAAACACTAAATATTTTATCTATTACCAGTGAGGATAGTGACGAATAGTGCTTTTTAGAATTGACAGTAACAGGAATATCCATGCAGATATACTGTTACTGTCACTAAGTTTAATAATTACAGGGTTTGTACACAGTGTTTTCTATCCTAGTGAAGATTTGAGGTTGTTTAAGATGACCAGGGAACAGATAGTTTACAAAAGCTGGTTAATGACACAATATAATAGCAGGTTTTGGCTTGTATATAACAATATGATGAGAGTACCGGTTACCCAAAAACAATTATTATTGCAACGCGGATGTTTTGACTCCAAATCGATTTAAGAAGTCCACGCCCTCGTCATTTGGAAGTCCTTTGTATTTTGCATAAGATTTATTAAAAAAAACCTGCTTAATACCGGCAGAAAAGATAAGTCTTGCGCATGGCAGACACGGTGACAGTGTTGTATAGAGGGTAGCCCCTTCCAAGTTAGCGCCATTCTTTACCGCATAAAGGATGGCATTTTCCTCGGCATGAAGTGCAAGTGAACAACTACCCTTCGAATCGCGCGCGCAGCCTGTTTGAGGCCACTCCTGATCACAATTATGCGTTCCAGCAGGTGGCCCGTTATAGCCAATGGAAATAATACGGGTATCCTTTGCCAAAACGGCACCGACCTGGGCCTTAACGCAATGAGAGCGTTGGGCCAGGTCGGTTGCCAGATTCATGAAAATATGGTCGAAACTAAGTTTCATTTAGTGTTTAGACGTCACGGTCTTAAAATAATTGGAAGAATCCAAAATAAACTATTCTGCGTTTAGTGTCCAGAGCCGGTTCCTGCTGCTACATCATCTATATCTATGCCTTGTTTTTTTAATTCAACACCTGCTTTCCATGCATAGAACGCAATGTATGCGAAACCAATAACCGGCACAATATAAGAGAAATGAATACCACTCATACCGCTTACAACATTTGAAGTTGTATCTGCTAAGATACCCTGTAATGGCGGGATAATTGAACCGCCTAAAATCATCATAATTAAAAATGCTGACCCTTGACTGGTGTATTTACCTAAGCCGGTTACAGCCAAGGCAAATATTGAAGGCCACATAATTGAACAGCATAAGCCACCGCTAATTAGGGCATACAAACCGATACGGCCGGTAGTTAACAGACCTAATGTAATCGTAAGGATGCCCAATATTCCAAAAATGGTTAGAGTTCGAATTGGTTTTTGCTGACCAATAAAAAACGCAATAACCAATATAGCCACCGGGAATGCATAGCTGTAAAGATGTGATACGTCACGGCCACTGACCATATTAACGATTAAAATCACGCCAAAAGCAACGAATGGTACGACTACTGTTAAAATATTTTTTGTTATTTTACTAAGGTTAAAGGCAGCAATTGCACCAGTCCAACGACCTATCATAAGACTGCCCCAATACAAAGAAACGAATGGCGCAATTTCTGATTCCTTATAGCCTCCAAATTCTGGTGTTTTTACCAAAGATCCTAAATTACTTTGGATGGTAACCTCAACACCCACGTAGGTAAAGATTGCGATCATCCCGTATATTAATTGCGGATATTGCATAGCTCCCCAACCTGTTTTATCCTTGGAGGCAGCTCTCATTGAAGAAAATAATGTAATTAAAATAATGATAAGAGAAGCATATACGAAATAAGCCTGGGGAATATTAGTATGAGCACTAAGCTCAGGATTAACCAGGAAAAAGGCCACCAAAATAATAATAAGAGGCAATGTTGTTTTTTTGCTGGGCTCAATTATTTCATCGCTCGTAATACGAGGAAGTTTTGAAACCCAAAAGAATATGGCCACAGCAACAAACATTCCTGCCAGTATTATATAAAGGTTATTTACCGATGTGATTTTTACATCAGCAGCAGGGATTATTTTGCTTGCGCTGCCAAATAATATGATACTTAAAATAACAGGACCTAAAACGCCACCGATATTATTGATACTGCCGGCAAAATTTAAACGGTGTGTACCAGTAGCTGGTGTACCTAAAGCTACTACAAAAGGGTTTGCGGCTGTTTGTTGCAGAGAAAAACCTAAGGTAATGACAAACTCAACACATAATACTAGGGCAAAAGAATTTGCGTTTACTGCAGGCAACATCAGTAATGCACCAAAAGCAGAGAGTAGCAGACCTGCTATAATGACGTTTTTATACCCAAATTTGTTTACAATGTCAACTTTGCTGAATTTTGAGATTAGGTATAAAACAAGCGAACTAACAAAATAGCCGCCGTAAAAAGTGTAATCTATTAGTTGCGATTGAAATTGAGTAAGGCTAAAGTGTGCTTTACAAAATGGAATGAATATACCGTTTGACGCGGCTAAAAACCCCCAGAAGAAAAAAACTGTGATTAGCGTGTATAGGGCTGAACCGTAGCTTTTAGTATTGTTTTGCTCCATTGTTATGTATATGTTATGTTTAATATATGTTTATAGCTGATCGTAAAAGTAGTAATTTCCAACAAAAAACAACTTTTTTATTATAACTTGTGAATGCTTGTTTAAAGTATCTAAATTGCATCTTTGAGATGTTATCATCTGTTTATAAAAATCTATGGAAAAAACACAGTATAGCGGCTTGGAAATTGCGATAGTTGGCATCGCATGTCGCTTTCCCGGGGCAAAAAACTGGAGAGAATTTTGGAGGAATTTGGAAACAGGTGTGGAGTCTGTTGATATCCACCAGATAGAAAGCGATAGCCGCCATTCCGACGGTTCTCCTGTGATTAATATTAACTCCCAAGCTATACTTAACGACAAGGATTTGTTTGATCCTTTTTTTTTTGATTATCGTCCCGATGAAGCAAAATTAATTAACCCGCTGCATCGGGTCTTTCACGAATGCTTGTGGGAGGCATTAGAAGATGCCGGTTGCGATCCTTTCAATAGCAAAGGGGCGATTAGTTTATTTGCAGGTGCTAATGACGATTTAAATTGGAAAATCTATTCAAAATTAAAGAACCATGAAGAGCAAATAGATGATTTTAATTTGACTGTTCTTAATAGCAAAGATTTTTTAACGTCTTTATTATCCTATAAGCTTAATCTAAAAGGCCCTGCGATTTACGTCAATACTGCTTGTTCGACATCTTTGGTTGCCGTAAATATGGCTTGCAAAAGCCTTTTGCTCGGCGAAACGAGAGTTGCTTTGGCTGGAGGTGTGTCTATTTTAACACAGAAACAGGATGGGAATTTCAGTACAGAAGGCACGATATTTTCAAGGGATGGTCATTGCAGGGCTTTTGATAAAGAGTCTAGTGGAACAGTGGGGGGTGAGGGTGCCGGCGTAGTTGTTTTAAAAAGATTGACTGATGCAATTGCTGATGGTGACCATATTTATTCGGTGATAAAAGGAAGCGCTATAAATAATGATGGAAACCGGAAAGTAAGTTTTGCCGCCCCCAGTATTGAAGGGCAGGCGGACTGTTTAAGGGCTGCTTATAAATTCGCGCGTGTAAGCCCATCTACGGTGTCATTTGTGGAGGCTCATGGAACAGGGACCCGCCTTGGTGATCCAATCGAGGTTGAGGCGCTGAATATGGCGTTTACGGATCGCAAAAAGCCTTGCGCTTTAGGTTCAGTAAAGAGCAATATTGGACACCTTGATGCCGCAGCCGGCATTGCTGGTTTAATCAAAGCTTCACTAAGCCTTAATTTTAAGAAAATTCCGCCAAGCCTTAATTTTACTGAGGCTAACCCGGAGATCAATTTTAAAAATGGGCCCTTTTATGTCAATGATCGCCTGCAAGACTGGATTCCGGAAGAAAGTATGCCACTTCGTGCAGGTGTAAGTTCTCTCGGTGTAGGTGGCACAAATGCACATGTTGTATTGGAGGAATATAAAATTGACAGCGTGGCAAATGAAAAATGTGAATATAATTTGCTAAATATTTCCGCTAAGTCGGAAGACTCATTACTCCGGGCGTTGGACAATTTATATGATTTTCTGAAAAATGAGGACCCGGATTTGCAGGATATGTCCTACACTTTTCAAACTGGGAGAGCGAGTTTTAGATGGCGTTTTTCAGTCGCTTTCCGGGATAAGGCCGAGTTGATGAGCGAAGTCGCCGGCAAAGCAGCAGGCGATCGAATTGTCGATTGTGAAGAGCCCGCCGAATCGATTGTCTTTTTATTTCCGGGTCAAGGCGCACCATTCCCACAAATAGCCCAAGAACTATACAAGGAAAATCAATTGTTTCGATCTGTAATGGACGAAGGGTTCGAACACTTAGGGAGATTTACCGGAATTGAATTTAGGTCGATTTTATTTAATAACGAGATGGAACGTGAGTGGGCAAGTAGAACATCTTACGTTCAGCCGTTATTATTCCTGGTTGAATACGCGATGGCAAAAATGCTGATGCACTATGACATTGTGCCTGAACAAATGATCGGACATAGTATCGGAGAATACGTGGCCGCATGCTTGGCCGGAGTATTCAGTTTTGAAAATGCACTTAAGTTGGTTAGCGCGAGAGGAGAGATTATGGAAGCGTCGCCCGAAGGCGCAATGTTAAGCGCAAGAATGGATGAGTCAAGTGCTTTAAAATACGTCAATCAGGATATCTCTTTAGGCGCGATAAACAGTGATGATCAGGTCGTTTTTTCCGGCGACACAAAATCTATTGAAACGCTGCGACTCAAATTGGAAGAATTACAAATTGTTTGTGTGGTTCTAAAGGTAAAACGTGCATTTCATTCCCATTTGCTTGATGAGAGTTTGGCGGATTTCAAAAAATTAGTTGCTGAAATCCCTCTTCACCCGCATAAAATCCCATTTGTCTCTAATTCGACAGGAAAGTTAATTACAGATGCGGAAGCTACTTCAGTAAAATATTGGGTGAACCATATGCGACAAACAGTTTTGTTTGGCGAGGGAGTCAGGTCATTGATGAACAGCACAAAGAAGCGTGTTTTTGTCGAAATCGGACCAGGCCAAACTTTGTTGAACCTAATTAGACGACAAGTTGAACACAAAAGGGTGACTGCGTTAACGTTTCCCGGAATCGCGGATAAAAGGGACGATGAGTTAAAAGCTGTAGTTGCAGGGTTAGGTAAATTATGGCAAAATGGGGTTAAAGTAAATTGGCAGAAATATTACGCCGGGGAAAAAAGAAGGAAGATTTCCTTACCAACTTATTCATTCGACAAGATCAGTTTACCTACCCTGGTTAATCCGTTTGAACATGGCTTAAGTATCTCTAAAAAAACGACAATCAACACCGGTAGTAACGAACTTAAAGATTGGATTTTTTTCCCATCGTGGAAAAAGGTAGTATCCACTCATAAGACGCCTGTAGGAAAAAAAATCTTGTTATTTTCTTCGGATGATGCTTTTTCAAATAACTTGACAGAACAATTGCGGCAGGCGGGAACTGAAGTTATCACAGTTTTTTCAGGCGACGATTTTGCTTCGACATCTACTGGAAATTATACTGTAAATATCAATGAAGCGGGAGGCCTTTTTGATTTAATAGATCGGGTTTTCACACTTAGTGGCTCAATAAGTGATATTATTTACCTGTGGCCGGCAGTAGAAAAATACAACAGGTCTAAAATTGATGCCACAAGTTATAAAATTTGTTTTCAATGTCTAGTTAATCTCGCAAAAGCCCTGTTAAGAAAGAAAGTATTCGAGGATGTCAAGATTTCAATAGTAACTAAATCTATGTATGGCGTCTTGGGAAATGAAAGCAATGGTGACGTACAGTCGTTGTTAACCGGAATTAATAACGTACTGTCTCAAGAATATACTATCAGTAGTCAGATTATTGATATATTGACCGAGAAAAGCGGCGATGTTTCGCTATTGATCAATGAAACGTTAACCAGGTCAGCTGAAAAAAATATTGCAATCAGGCTGGGACAGAAATGGGTGCCCGATTTTCAAAGAAATACTGATGCTATAACATTCAATAGCGGCAAAATCAAACCAGGTGCTACCTATTTACTTATTGGTGGACTGGGCAATTTTAGTAATGCTCTCGCCAGGTATTTACTTTCGTCCTATAATGTTAATGTGGCGCTGGTGGGCCGACGTGACATAGCAGCAAATGCCGATTTGAATGAAAGGTTTGAAAAACTTAAAACTTTAGGTAAGGGTGTTTACTACTATAACGCTGATATTACTGACCTTACTGCATTTCGTGAAGTATTGAAACGAATAGACTCAGAAGTGGGGCAAATAAGCGGCGTAGTGCATACTGCAGGTGTTGTAAATCTGAAATATTTTGAGACACTTGAAGATTTGACCGACGGCAACGCGTTGCGTATCCTTTCACCCAAAACAGAAGGATTGGATAATATAGTCGATCTCTTTGGGGATAGAGACCTTGATTTTCTAGTAGCCACATCAAGCATTGCCGCTATCCTTGGTGGATTGAGTTATGGTGCTTATGCCTCCGCAAACGCTTATATGGAGGCTAGAATATCGTCCCTTTTTGTACTTCACCCGACGTGGAAATGTATTGCATTTTCGGAAATGAGTTTCAACACACAGTCTGAATATGATCAAATGACCATCGGCCCAGGTGAAATTGCGGCTTTATTTGAGTGGAGCTTGCAAATTGAAACACCGCTGATCATTCAAAGTATCGAAAATATATGGAGTCGCAAGCAGAGAGCATACCAGTCATCTTCTTCGCCCAAACTCAACCAGACGATTGAGAAAAAGGAAACTCAATTGAAGAAACGACAGGCGATGTCAAATATTTATGTTGCACCGGAAAGTGAAACGGAAAAGCAAATAGTTAGCTTTATGAAAGAGTTTTTTGGTTTGCAGACGGTTGGCATTCTGGATAATTTCTTTGAACTGGGTGGTGACTCATTGAGGGCTATGGTTTTGTTAAAGAAAATAAAGAATAATTACCTGATACAGTTTAGTTTAGAGGATTTTTTTGCGGCGGAAAACCTCAAGCAATTAGCCGGAGCTATCGATCATATACTTTGGTTGAAAAGTGATGTTGAGATGGATAATGAAATGATTATTTAATTAAATCAACGGAAGAGATTAAGCTGATTTTTCCAGGGAGTCGTGGAACTCAATAATAGCCTGTGCTATATCTTCGGGAGAGTTATTAAAGAAAAAATGCCCTCCTGGAAAAGTTTTTTGGTTAAAATAAGCGCTGGTATAGTTTTCCCAATTGTGGATTTCGTTGACACATTCCTCTTCATCGCCCATCATTGCAAAAATTGGACAAGTAACTTTTGGGTGAAAAACCAGATCATTTTGTTCGGCGACTTCAAAATCTGCCTTTAAAATCGGTAAATAAAATGCCATTAGATCAGGTTCATCAAATAATTCATCGGGCAAACCACCTAATTTTTTTACTTCATTAAAAAAAGCTTCATCAGGTAATTGATATCTGTTGGTTTTAGGAGCATGGCTCCGTGGACCAGGTGTGCCGCTCACGATAACACATTGCGCTTGTTTATTGACGTTTTCCAGTAACTTGCTAACGGTCAGGGCTAATAACGCACCCATGCTGTGCCCGTAGATAACAAAAATTTCGTCCTTTAACACCGCCATTATTTGTTTTAAGATATCATCAGCGGCCTGGTCGAAGTCGTTTACTAGTTCCTCTTTGACCCTTCGGCCTCTGCCCGGAAGTTCCAACGGAATAACCTCAAACTTAGCAGTAAGAAACTTCAAAAAAGGAAATGAATAGCAACTGCCACCGGCAAAATGAATCAAAAAAAGCTTCGTTGCAGATTTGTACGATTTGATGTCGCTATCAAACTTCATATTTCAATAGATTATTTTTTAGACTGATCGACCGAAAATAAGCTTGATGATGTTAATTACAAAATTTATATTTACTAACATAAATAAGGATAATATGCATGATGAACTGATGTTCTTAAAACCTAATCTAATCATTGAACCTCTAGTTGAAAAATGGTATGCATGGGCACATTTGATTTCTCCGGCCACTGCATCAATGAACATCATCGGACGACATTTAAAGATCATGAGTTCATACGTGGAAGCCCCCGAACTTCATGAATTGGCGGTTAAAAATCCCAAGATGTTGGGAGGACCTTTTATGGATTATCCGGAAACGAGACAAAACGAAATTAATGATCTGATTAGGAGGACTAATTCCAATCAGGCTGCACAAATTGCATTTGGCAACGCAATTACTGAGTTGAATAACTTGCTTGAATTTAAAGCTAAAGGGTTTTCTCTTGAAGACCTGTATGATCAAGTTCCGGAACTGCTTAAAGGATATGTAGAGTTGGTTTATGACCTAAACAATCATCCGTCCTTTCGTTTCTTTGAGCCGCTTTTATATAAAAGCGAGTATTATAATAAAGATGCTCAGTCAATAGCGATGTGGATCACGGAAAATGACGAAAGACCGTTCTGTCTTAGTACTGCCAAATTGAATGAACCAGGTGTATTGCATCTCGATCTTCCGTTTGATCATCCTGGAATAGACTTGTTAAGTCGAATGAAGCGCATTCCTGGAAACGTAGATGAACTGATCCGTATTTTGAATATACCTGCTGACAAGCAATCACTGTTTCGGACTTTTTTTACCCCAAAGGCTCACCCGGCATACCGGAAATATGAAGGAAATAGCGTCAGAATGCGTTATTTTGGACATGCCTGCATTTTAATTGAAACCAAATCAGTCAGTGTATTAGTTGATCCACTTATTAATTATTACGGGTATGATTCGAATGTAAATCATTATTCCGATGTGGATTTGCCAGATGTAATTGACTATGTATTGATTACTCATAACCATCAAGATCATATTCTATTAGAAACATTACTTCCTTTACGCTATAAAATTAAGAATTTGATTGTTCCAGCCACACGCAGTGGAGCGTTGCAGGATCCTAATCTTAAATTAATGTTCAATAATATCGGTTTTAATAATGTAACGGAAATTGATGAGTTGGAAGAAATCAGGTTTAAAGACTTGACTATTACTGGTGTTCCCTTTACAGGCGAGCATAGCGATCTCAACATCAGGGCGAAGATGTGTTACCATGTAGCTATCGGTGGATCTACCTTTCTTTTCGTCGCTGACTCAAGAGTCCTAGAGCCACGATTATATAAACATGTACAGCAAATGATAGGCAATACAGATGTTTTATTCTTAGGAATGGAATGTGACGGTGCGCCTTTGACTTGGCTGTATGGGCCCTTGTTAAGTAAGCCCGTTTCCCGTACAGATGATCAATCCAGAAGACTTTCCGGCTCGAACTGTGAAAAGGGAATGCACCTTGTCGAGATCTTCCGACCAAAAGAGGTATATGTATATGCGATGGGGCAGGAACCATGGGTGGAATTTATAAGCACAGTGAAATACACGAACGAATCAAATCCTATTGTCCAATCAGATTTGCTTATAGAGAAGTGTAAGGAATCAGGCATTATAGCTGAACGTTTATATGGCGAAAAGGAACTTTTATATCGCTACAAAATAGAGATTTAACCCGCTTCGCCCTAAGAATTGTCAGCATTCTGGTGATGATTCTTTGCATCTGTTTTACAAGTCAATACCTCACTTTAGCAAATAAATAATTAATTAATACCTGCCAAATTCCTGTTGCTCATGGAAGAATTAATAACTCGATTAATAGATCATAATGTTCATCTTTCGTTACAGGAGGACAACCTAAAAATAAAGTTTAACGGAAATAATATATCTGAAGACCTGTTAGCCCAGATTAAGCAAAGTAAACAGGAAATTATTGCCTATTTGCGTACGAAAAATCTGGAAGATCACGTCGTTAAGGTGATCCCTCCAGTAAACCGCGATTCAGAAGGTTATGTTTTATCATCTTCGCAGCGTCGCTTGTGGTTGCTAAGTCAGGTGGAGGCTGGGAGAGTGGCTTATAATATGCCGATCGCCTTTATATTTGAAGGCGATTTGAATGTCAGGGAACTGGAGGCATCTTTTAATGTACTGATTGAACGGCATGAAAGCTTAAGAACAATATTTAAAGAAAACCAGGCGGGCGAGTTGAGACAGTTTGTATTAACGCCTGAACAAGCTACTTTCCGGATTTCTGAATCAGACCTACGGGGGCAGAAGGATGCCGATCTGTTATTAAAAAGAATAACGATCGAAAGTTTTAATGTGGTTTTTAACCTTGAAACCGGCCCGTTGATAAAGGCGGAAATCAACCGCATAACTGACCAGAAATGGGTATTCTCTTTTGTTATGCATCATATTATCAGTGATGGCTGGTCGCTCGATGTATTGGTAAAAGAACTGCTGCAGTTGTATAATTCTACTTCAGATTTTCGCGAAAACCTTTTTTCACCTTTAAGAATTCAATACAAGGATTTCGCGGTTTGGCAGCAGGGACAGCTGAAGGATAAATCCTTTTCAAGTCAACGCGAATATTGGCTATCTCAAATGGCTGGGGAACTACCTGTTTTACATTTATTTGAAAACCGACAACGCCCAGTAGTCAAAACCTTTAACGGCAGCGTTGCTCATCATGCTGTGCCTGAGGATTCTTTTAGCAGACTCAAGTTTATTTCCAGGGAAACAGGGACAACCTTGTTTATGAATTTACTTGCAACGGTATATTTATTATTATACAGACTTACGGGCCAGAAAGATATTATTATTGGAAGTCCAATTGCGGGAAGAGAAAATGTAGATCTGGAGAATCAGATCGGATTTTATATCAACACGCTGGCCATTCGTTTGAGACTTGACGGTACGGAATCTTATTACGATACACTTGAAAAGGTGAGAAAGGTAACGATGGGAGCTTTTGAAAATCAAGAATATCCATTCGATGAATTAGTTAGTGAATTAGATATTAAACAGGATCGGAGCCGGAATCCGATTTTCGACGTGATGGTTGTTCTGCAAAATGCTGATTTAAATTCAGCAATATCTGATGTTAGTTTAAAAGATATAAATGTCACTGCTTACACGCCCGAAGCCCATACTAGTAGTTTGTTTGATATTAAGTTTGATTTTCGTGAAAGGGATCAAAATTTGACTTTGGTTATTGAATATAATACGGATGTGTTTGATTCATCCGAAATTGCTCAGATTCTAGCCTATTTCGATCTTTTATCAAGAACCGCCGATGTGACTTTACTTGACCTGCCCGAACTCATACCGGAGGAGAAAAGAAAGTTATTGGGAACCTTTAATAATACGCACGTTAATTTTGACCGCTCCACCAGTATTATGGATTTGTTTGAAAGGCAGGTTTTCCAAAGTCCCGATAGCATTGCTTTAATCTGTGACCGAACAACACTTAGTTACAGGCAACTTAACGATCAGGCAAACCAACTTGCAAATTTACTACAGCAAGAAATTGGAATAACTCCAGAATCGAGGATTGGATTGTTGCTGACACGAGGGACCAATCTGATTGTTTCGATATTCGCAATTCTGAAGGCAGGAGGTTGCTATGTTCCACTGGAATTCGAATACCCCGAGGAACGTATTTTATACATGTTGGAAGATTCGTCTGTCGAAACTCTAATTACTGACAAGAATTTAATTGAATTGAGTAATAGACTGCTTTGGCGCAGTCAAACAAAGAATCTTATTTGCTGCAACAGTCTGCATGTTCAAATGGAACCCGGCTTGCAAAAGAATGAATTGATGAGCAAGGAACTTTGGGAGTTCATCGGCAACACTGCGACTGACCAGATCGGTTTGGGTGGATGGAAGAGCAGCTATACAGGTCTGGATTTCAGTCAGGTGGAAATGCAGGAGTATGCTGAAAACGCTTCGAAAAAACTTAAAAGTTATCTTCACGAAGGTGCAAAAGTGCTTGAACTGGGTTGTTCCTCTGGGCTAACCTTGTTTGAAATTGCCCCATTAGTGGGGAAATACATTGGCACGGATTTGTCCCAATCAATTTTAGATCGGACACAAAAAGCGGTTGATAATAAAGGACTTTCCAATGTCTACCTGAAATGTCTTGCTGCACTTGATGTAGATCAAATTCAGGAAAATGGGTTTGATGTTATTATTCTTAATAGTGTAATACAATGTTTCCATGGCCCTAATTATTTGTACCAAGTTCTCTTGAAGGCTATATCTAAGTTAAATGATCACGGAGTCATTTTTATCGGGGATATTATGGACGAGGAAATGCGAAACGACATGATTGTTGAGTTGACACTTTTTAAGGAAATGAACCATGATAAAAGTTATCAGACCAAAACGGACTTTTCATCAGAGTTATTTATATCCAGGAAATATTTGGAAGATCTGATTAATGATCAAATAGGAATAGAATCAGTGATCTTTTCTGACAAGATACATACAAAAGTAAATGAGCTTACGAAATTCAGGTTTGATGCACTTTTGAAAGTCAATAAAAAAGGTAAGCCCTCTGTGAAAAGTAAAAATAAAAATGTGTATGATTTGAGGGATATTCAATACCAATCAACAGACTTTATTCGCCAGCAGTTGCCGACGAATGTACTTACCTACGTAATTTATACTTCAGGATCAACAGGGCAGCCAAAAGGCGTAATGGTTGAACAACTGGCATTTTTAAATTTATTGTTATGGTACAAGGATTTGCTAGATTTAGGGAATGAGGGATGTGTGTTATTGAGTTCGCCAATCTGTTTTGACTTAACTCAAAAAAACATCTTTACTCCTTTGTTAAGCGGAGCAAGACTTTGCCTGCCTGAAACTTTATATATAGATTACTACTATTTGGCTGAGCTGATTGAAAAAGAAAATGTAAGTGTAGTTAACTGCGCCCCAAGCGCATTTTATCCGTTACTAGATCAGTCAATTAATTCAAATTTTACTAAGTTATCCACTTTGAAATACGTCGTTCTTGGGGGTGAACCTATACATAAAAAAGAGTTTCTTCCCTGGAAAGCCTCTGAATTCTTTCACACAAAGATTATTAATTCTTACGGTCCAACCGAATGCACAGATGTGGTTTCCTATTATCAGATACAACAAGACGAATGGACTGAAGAAGAGCATGTGCCAATTGGTGTTCCGATCAATAATTGTAGTTTATATATTTTAAATGACGAAAAGAACATGGTTCCTATAAATGTTCCCGGAGAAATCTACATTTCAGGAATTTGCGTTTCCCGTGGTTATTTGAATAGTAAAACGATGAACGAAGATAAGTTTTTGCCCAATCCTTTTCAGCCGGGTTTAAAGATGTATAAAACCGGGGACTTAGGAAAATGGTCAGATACAGGAAATATTACTTTTTTAGGCCGCGTTGATGACCAGGTAAAGATTAGGGGTAACCGGATAGAACTGGGAGAGATCGAAGCCGCATTGATCAGTTATTCAGGTGTCCAGTCGGCGGTGGTTAGGGCAAAGCTTTCTCCAGTTGGAGAACAGGAATTGGTTGCATACCTGGTCTGCAATAACAAACCTGACTTAGCTGTTATTAGGCTATTCCTAAGTAAAATACTGGCGACTTACATGCTTCCCAACCATATTATTTTTCTAGAGGCTTTTCCTTTAAACGCTAATGGTAAGATCGATAAAAAAGCCTTGCCGGATCCTGACAGCTATCTGAAAGAGTTTTCGATTGAGCAGGTTGACCCGCATAGTGAATCAGAAAAGGTACTGGTTTCCGTATTGTCAGAGATATTAAAGCGTAATATAGTTAGCGTAAAAGAGGACTTTTTTGCTGCCGGTGGTGATTCCATCAAAGCCATTAAATTAACTTCTCAATTACGGCAAAGGGGGCTGTCGTTGTCTATAAAAGATGTCATGTTACACCCTGTTATAGCAGACATGGCTTTATTTATAAAATCTGGTAAATCGGTGATCGATCAGGATCCGGTGACTGGCAGCTCTCCGCTTAGTCCTATTCAGGAGGCTTTTTTTTATAAATCCTCTCCAGATAACGAACGTCATTTTAATCAATCTGTACTACTGACCGTAGATGCTCAGCTATCTGACGTTGTGTTAAGACAAAGCGTGGATAAACTTTTTGCTCATCACGACTATTTAAGAGCAAATTTCTATAAGCATGATGGCCATTGGGTAGACAATATTTCCCCTATTGGCGAATACCCGATACTTGATATAGTAGACTATGATGAAGAAAGTTTTATAGCCTATTGTGACCGGGTGCAATCTGGTTTTTCACTAGAGCAAGGAGCTTTGTTTAAAGTCGTTTTTTTTAAGGGGGCAAAACAACAACGCTTAATGTTAGTTGCCCATCACCTTGTCATAGACGGTGTGTCCTGGCGGATTTTGCTTGAGGATCTCATTAGCTGCTACGATCAAATTTCCCTTGATCGCCAAGCTACTCTTCCGAACAAAACTCATAGTTATAAATTTTGGAAAGAGTCATCATTTGCCTACGCCAACAGCGACTTGTTGAAAAATGATGAGTTGTATTGGGATCAGATAGATGCCGGGGCATCGCAGAAAAACATTAACCCGGATTATCCAACGGGAACAAACAACATTGGTGATATTGCAGTTTGTACATTTTCGGTTACAACGGCTGAGATAAAACTATTGCAAAAACATTTATATGTTAATGAGGGCGCAAGCATTAATGAAATTATATTGACCGCTTTTGTATTGGCGTGTTCCGAGTTGTTTGAGGTTAATGAGATTATCGTTAAAATGGAATCGCATGGACGCCAGAATTTAACACCAGATCTGAATGTAAGTCGTACATTGGGTTGGTTTACCTCGGAGTTCCCTGTTCCTATACGAGTGAGTGAAGACAGAGCTGCATTGTCACAATTGGCAATCATCAAACAGTCCTTTCAAAATATCCCTAATGAAGGACTAGGGTATGGCATGCTAAAATATTCCAAGCATAAAAAATATAAATTGGAGCCCGAAATTTCTTTTAACTATCTGGGCGAATTTGATACTATAATTCACTCCAATAGTTTAAATCAGGACTTTCTGATTTCTAGTCAGAACCACGGTAAGGCAGCAGCTGATTCCTTTCCGAGGATATCGCTTATAGATTTTTGGGGCGTTGCGTCAAGTGAGCAGACCTTATTTGGAATTAATTATAGCGACAAACAGTTTAACAAGACAACTATAGATAAACTTGTGCGGAATACACAAAAATACTTAACATCATTAATGGAATGACCTTGGTATAAGGTAAATGCAATTTAAGGAAGCGATAGCTTGATAAAAGCTTTTTGGGCTTCATATAGAAGCCTGTTTTGCTGGTTTAGATTAAAGATAATGGCGTTTATTGGATCAATTAGAGTTTCGAATGTATTTAATGTTTGTTCATCTGGTAGAATAATTTCTGCGTTTTCAAAAGTCTTAACAGTTAAATAGGGAACCACTGATTGTAACGTTTTGTTGTTCAAATAAGTTATAAATCTTTTGGAGCGAAGAAACTGATAAAGGTAGTTTGCTGGAATGATTGATGGGGATATTGTAACGAATCCATTGGATACAATAAGGTTCTTTTCGTTTTCCTTGATTCGCGCGTAAGCCTCCCTATCCGGTCTGATCAATGACCAAATGATATCATCTTTATGTACAATCAATTTGGCTTTCGCCGGCGCATTTTTATAATCTAACTCTGTAATAAGACCGATTTTTCCCTTTGAGACGCTGGATAGATCTATGTATTTGATAACGCCTACGAAGTTTTTGCCAATCCGTTCTTTATTAATATGAGCGACGTTAGCCAAATTTGAAATTCGCCATCCAGCAGGTAGATAGTCGTTTTTGCCACTATTGAATTGATTCGGGGATTGATATGGGCCAAAATAATGTTGAAATAAATGATCCGCTATAGCTTCGTAACCGGCAATTCGGTCGGAATTATTGTTCAATAATTGATCAATGGTTTCCAGCGTATTACCGATGCGCTGTTGTACTTCGAATGGGGGAAGTTTAATTTGTATTTTTTTTACATCTTTAGGGCTGATGTTAGCTTGATTGGAAGCGCCTTTGGAGATGAAGGCAAGTTGTTGCCTAATACTTGCTTGAGAAAGATAGGCTTTCAAATAAAAACGATTAACCAACTTTTCATCCGGTTTGATTTTTGCAACCCTCTGATTCAGCAAACATGTTTCTGGATCATTGTACATAGCTACTTTGCCAACTACTGATTTGGGTTGGTTGATATGAGAGCCAGATAAAGAAATAAGCAGGTCGCCCGGATAAACTTGATATCTTTTATTAATGTTTCCAAGCGGACTTTCGACGAAATCGCAGTCTGTTAGGTCTACATAATTATCTTGAATATTATTGACTTTGATAACCGGGATGCCGGATTTATTATTGAACTCACTTGAGATGAATTTTTTACCTAGTATCACAGCAGCAATATCGCCAAGATTTACTATTTTATATTTGCTCACTGTAAATTGTTTAACAGGCTATTTATTTTATTCGTCAATCGACCGGCCTCCGCATTCAGGTAATTCATCTTCTGATTTATGTTATTTAGCAGAAAGGAGTAATCTAAATTTTCATCAACCGGTTGAATAGGCGAGATATATTTGCCTGGTGCTAAGCTAAATTCATTCTGTTCAATTTCGGTCAGAGAGACTGTCTTACATATTCCCTCAATATCACGATATTGACCTTGAGGGAAATTGTTGCTTAGCCATTCATCTGCTTGGGTTATTTTGACCAAATCGCCACGATACAATTTCATAAGAGAGAGCAGATTTTTAATTTGGTCATCACTAAACACATTTACTGTCGTAGAAACCCTGGTAAAGATATTTCTTGCATCTATCATTAAAATGCTTTTGCTCTTAGCTGAATCGCTTGATATCCTCGATTTGTCTATAAACCATAAATCACAAGGCTTTGGCCTTGGATAAAGGAAATTGTTATTTATGCTCACGATGCAGTCTATCGCCCCAGTTCGAATTAACTTTTTACGTATCGTTAATTCGCTATTTCCAGCGTCAGTGGCTGAATTTGCCATTAGAAAGCCTGCTTTGCCACTATTGTTTAAAAGGTTATAAAAGTATTGTATCCACAAAAAATTAGCTTTATTGGCTGAAGGGATGCCAAAAGGGAAACGTTTTTCACTATCAGGATCATGTCTCAACTTGTTTTCAATCTTTAAGTTAAAGGGTGGGTACGCTATTAGATAATCGCATCGATCGGTCAATGAATAAGGGTCTTCATAATAACTTTTCATTTCTGTAAGTGTTACTTGAATATCATTAATCGCTGTGTTTAATTTTGCTATTTTTAAATTGCTGTTTTTTAATTCACTTGCGTAATTAATAAGTGGTTTATTTATATGGTTATCGATACTACGATTAAACTTTTCTATCTCTACAAGCGTATTTCCCTCACCACAAGTCGGATCATAAAATAAGCCGCCTTCAGGTTCGAGGTAATTTATAATTAGTTGCAATAAAGTACTGGGCGGATGATTTTCTCCGTTTTCGGCAATTGTAGTTTTGATTTGAGCAAATTTCGTTGCAACTTGTCCAAATAACTCGGCAAAATCCGCTTGTTTCATTTTTTGTGTTGCATTGTTGTTCAAACTGTTCCAAAGCAGCCCAAAATGTCCATTGGATATGTCATACAATTCGTCGGGAAAAAGATTGAGAAAGTGGGGTTGAACTTTTCCCAACAAGTGAATTAATTTTTGAATATCTTTAGAAAGGTTAGAGCTGTTTTGCAAGCCTTCGAACAGTTTGTGAATCTCATCTTTAGTAAAATGAACCTGGCCTTCGCGGGATATTAATTCATCTCTATATGCTTGTTTTTGAGATCGAAAGAAAATTAGACTTAGTACAAATAATTTATATTGACTGAAATTTAACTTACTATTACCACGCAAGTTCTCAGATATTGTCCAGAAATTCTGTGTTATCGCATCAAAGTCTTTCGTAATCATTAATAGACTGCAATTTATTTGTTATTATGTCATCACAAATAACAATAATTTTAGTCACTAATTGAAGTGATTGTTTTGCATATTAAGGATATTCTGAAATAGTGTTAAAACCGCAATTCAGTTTTTATTCGTAAAGCTCGAAAGTTGTTTAAGTTGGAGTGTCAAAATCAATGATTTAATTAAGGTAATTCGATTTCTATGGGATCAGTTTTGATCAGTGGGTACACTGAGTTTTAACAAATTTATTCATTTCATCAAATTACATAAATTTGTTAAAATAGAGTCGAGAAACTTCTTCTCGGCATGGTGGATATTAACTTATCCTTTTATATTATTTTTTGTTACAAATATGCTACAATCTATTTTTGACCAAATCGAAAAATAGTCTTAAATTAGCTTCTGTAGATCAGAATTGAAGATTTTATATCATTTATATATAGCCTACCAAAAAGACTCATAAACTTATGGTCGTTAGATAAAAAGATAAAGCCTGGAACTCGGCCAAGCTCTAACCTTTTATTTATTGTGCGTTTTATAAAGGATAAGTTTTTTAATAACTTGACTGGTATCCTTTCCTTTTATTGCCACCACGGTTATCGGAATTGAATCTGGTAATAAGATGCTTTTGTAGTCTTTATTGAGGATGTAACTACTGTGCGTCTCGAAGCCCACCACCTTCCAATTGATATCAGATCCTATGCCATCTACTACAAAAGGATCTGAAGAAACAATGACCAATAGAAACTCACAACAATTAATTTGTTTCTTTAATAGCAAGCCTTTCTCTCGCCAAAACTTTTTCCCGGCAAAGATTGTTTTGATCCTGATTCCTTTAATAGCTCCCCCTTTAATTTTGTATTCACAGATAAAGGTTCCATATTTTTGAGCTTCTTTAATGGACATACTCATTTGAGGGCCTGGGCTGTTATTAACATTGAAGTCACAAGATGACAGAAAAAAACAGATTGTCAGGCTAAAAAGTGTATATCTCACTCTCTTGATGTTTACGTTTACCCTTTGATTTAATTTCCAGGAGTGACGACTTTTCCTTTATTGTTTTCTTTTACTCTTTTGTAGATTTCATTAGGACTTTTGTCATTTTCAATAGCTGGCCCAGTACTCAGTGACTCCAAAGCAACCCCCTAAAAATTGTAACGGCGTTAAACTGCCATCATTTTTACCTTCCGCTTTTAATCCCGATTGGACTGCTGTACCACAACTTGAATCTAACACATCTTAAGGCTCGCTTAAGACCTTTTTTTCTCCTGCTATATTTTGCTTGTCACGTTCTTTGGTGGTTGGTATGAGATAACCTTCTGCATATTCCGTTCACCTGTCTTTTTATCAATTACAGGATTTAAAGAACTATTCATGAAATCTTTTGTGTCTTAAAACTACCTACACCAACTTGCTCACCAGGAGCTTTATCATTTGACCCCAACAGACCCACGCTTTCTTTAGTGCTATTTTTTGAATAAAGGCTATATGTTCCATTTGGATTTTGAATCAATTGAGCCATATGCCCTTCTCCATTCGCTCCGCGAGGTGCATTTAACACAACTGCAGAATCGCCATTAATGTCAATCGTTTTTATCGGGTTATCTAAAGTATAAACGTATGACGAATGGGTTTTATACTTTTCAGCAAACCTGTCTATAGTTGTAAACCGTCCTATTACAGGATCGTAGAACCGTGCGCCATAATCGCAGAGGGCAAATACTACCTATCCGGGCATGAAGCAGCCTAAGCACCATTGGCGCGACCTGTTTTTAAGAGTGAATCCAAAATAACTATTAGTTAAATTCTGTAGGCAGGATTTCTTAATCATAATTAACGGAAAGATCTTTATTCCTGCCAATTATAATCAAAATTTAGCTTGTCAGCTAAAGTATTGTCATTCCAGAGTAAAGATGTTACAACATATAGTTGTAATTTTAACACTTATGTTAAAATTGTAAATTGTGTAATATTTACACCCTACCTTAACAATAGTGATATGAAAACAAACATCAACTTTCAAAAAGCAAGTTTTAAAGATTTTGAAAACATTCCTGATCTGAATGCATTCCAAAGAGCCGAAGTTTTCCAGGAGTTTACGAATTACATGGAAGAAAACGGACAAATGAATTTCCGTTTTATGACCAGTAAAAACGGTTGCGGCCCGGAAATGTGGGTAACCTCACCGTTTAATAAAACGCCCAAAAAATGCGTAAGTCTAGTATCAAACGATTATTTAAACTTCACTCAGCATCCAGCGGTAAAGTTAGCCGCAATACAGGGAATCGAAAAATATGGAACCGGCGCTGGCGCTTCCCCTTTAATCGGAGGTCATCATGATTACCACGAAATGCTTCAAACCAAAATAGCATCCTTTTTTGGCAGAAGTCCTGATTCAGCTTTAGTTTTCACAACTGGCTATACTTCCAATAGCGCAACACTTTTAGCCCTTCTGAAAAAAGAAGACGTAGCAATTTTGGATATGTCTGTTCACGCCAGTGTTTATGAGGGCTGCAAAGAAACTAATTTGAAAATGTTCTTGCATAACGACCTGGAATCTTTAGAGCGAATTTTAAGGGAAGCCCAGGAAAAATTCCGTACAAGATTGGTAGTGATTGATGGTGTTTACTCACAGGACGGTGATTTGGCCAAAATGGAGGATATTTTAAACCTTACCAAAAGGTATGGAGGTTTCTTAATGGTGGATGATGCTCATGGTATTGGTGTTATTGGGAAAAATGGTCGCGGGGCTATTGAGATTTTTAACCTTTTGGATAAGATTGATATTATTTCTGGAACGTTAAGCAAAGCATTTGGCCATATAGGTGGCTTTGTCGTTTCAAGTCCGGAAATTATTAATTTTCTAAAATTCCAATCAAGGCAACAAGTCTTTTCATCTACCTCCACACCAGCAGCAGCAGGATTACTTAAAGCATTAGATCTGATTGACGAAGAACCAAAATGGAGGACTATGCTTGCTGATAATATCGAATATTTTAAAAAGGGCCTAACAGACTTAGGCTTAAATGTTGGTAACACAGAATCAGCTATTATACCGGTAAAAATTGGAGATGCCCATAAGACTGGTGATGCTGGCCGGTTACTATTGGAAGCGGGTATTTATGCTAATACTATTGTGTATCCGGGTGTGGCAAGAAAAAATGCCAGAATACGGACAAGCTTAATGGCAACGCATACCCGGGAACACTTAGATAAGGCATTAAATGCATTTGAATATGTAAACCAAAAATTGCATATTTCCAGTAATTAATACTGGGATTATGACGAAGAAAACTTATAACGGTGCTAAAAATAGCAAAGAGCGCTCTATGCAAAAACTTATTGAAGCCGTTGGTACAATCATTAGAACGCAAGGATATACGGGATTAAATGCTTTGAACATTGGAAAAACGGCTGGCGTAAATCGGGGTCTGATCAATTTATATTTTGGCAGTCTGGATAACCTGGTTGAAGTCTATGTTCGGGGTAAAGATTATTGGGTTGCAGCAGCCGGAAATGCCGGAGAATTGATGGAAGAAAAGAGGGATCAGCATACACGAGAGATTTTAGAATCCCTTCTTGTAAACCAGCTAAATTATTTTTACAAAGAGGACGAAATGCAAAAAATCGTGTTGTGGCAGCTAAGTCAGCGAAGTAAAATAATGTACGAAGTTGCTGAAGAACGGGAAAAATTAGGCGAAGCCTTTTTTAATTTGGCTGATCCCTACTTTGAAAATACTGATGTGGATCTCCGTGCTGTTGCAGGTCTTTTAGTTGGCGGTATTTATTATATGGTATTACATGCAAAAGCTAATGATAGTTTATTTTGTCAAATAGATGTGAATTCAGAAAATGGTTTAGAAAGAATAAAAAAAGCAATTTCAGCAATTTTAACGGATACCTACAAAAGGGCTGAAAATGCAAAAACTTAAAATTATGAAACGATTAAGATTGTATAGTGGGATAATTACGGCAATCATTTTTACTTTAAGTACTTTAAGAGCAAGCGCCCAGCCGCCGGTTAAAGTTGTAGCAGGATTAATTTACATGAATGATGGTACTTTAGCCCCCAATCAAAAGATGTACCCGAAGTTGACTGATAGTTTGGATAATAACCTGAAAAAGAACAACAAAGACACAGGCAGCTTATTTTACAGGGCGTTGCTTTATTTGCGCTATAACAGTGGGGTGGCAAAACCTTATCAGCTTTCAAAAGGTGCAATGGAAAACCTGGAAGTTGCTAAAAACATGGTGGAAAGAGCCGACAGCTTAAAAATGCAGGCTTTAAATTTAAAGATATTACGGGCCGAAATTTATAGGGAACTCTGTTACCGATTTACTGGTGATGAATCCTGGCAACTTAACGGTAAACAGATCGCCTCCCGAAGAACCAAGTTTAATGGGTATAAAGACTTGGCCAACAAGTACTATGATGACCTGGCACAGCTTGATAAGCGCAATGCCTATGCCTATTTGCAGTTAAAGATTAACTACAAATATCCTTTATGATAATTTATCTTAATTAGATGGAGGATAAAAAAATAAAAGATTACATGGGAACATTTTACCTTATTGTAATCTTTTATTTCGACATTTTATTTTGTAAAATTTCAATTTTTTCTCGCTCGCTTTTCAACAAGCTTTCGTATAGTTCGATAATTTTTTCAATTGGATTTTGAATAACAGAATTTTCAATATATGCCGAAACCGCGGAATTATTAAAAGTGGTACTTTCATAAAAGTTGTTAGTATTATAAAATACGCCTTCTTCTTTAAATGACTTTAGCCCATCCAATGTAACACCTAATACTTCTGCGATTTGTTTTAGTCGCTCTTCTTCAATTTTTTCACTTTGCTCCAATTTAGATACAGCCTGTTTTGTAATACCTAAACCATTGCCAAGATCATCTTGTGTTAATCCCCGTAGCTTTCTAATACGCTCTATTTTTCGTCCAATATGTATTGGTTTGTCTCTTACTTCCGTATTCATATATTATTATCAATTATTTGATCTTTTATTTATTATTTTTCAGTTCAAACAATTCACGCTCACTTTTTAAAAGTCGCTCATATAATTCTTCAATTTTTTCACTCGAATTGAACTGTTGAGCATTAAAGCTGCCAGATGCATTGTCTTTCATTTCATTATCATGAATGTTAAATTCATTATCATGAATATGGTACATATGATTTATATGATACGTTATTTTATCCTCATCGAAGTTTTTTATAGCATCTACAGAAACTTCTAAAATCTCTGCAATTTGCCGCAAAAGATCTTCTTCAATTTCCTCTTGCTGTTCAATCTTAGATACTTGAGGTTGCGAAATCCCAAGTTTACTCGCCAAGTATTCCTGCTTAATTCCTCTAAATATTCGAACCCTTTCAACTTTTTGTCCTATCGATAAATGTTTGCGTGTGAATGACTGCTTTTCCATTTGATTAGATTAAAAATTAAAGGTATAAAAATCAACTTAAATATAATAATAGTCAACCCTTCAATTTTCTCACTGATGCTAAAATTGAGTTACTTCGGCTATATAAATTATGCGCAATATAATCAATAGCCAACACCAACATGCAAAAGTTTTTACAGGCTTGCTCAATCTAAATGTTGACCTGATTATTTACTCCGGTATTTATACGCCAGTATTTTTCATAACGGCTAATGGACAACTGGCTTATGGCTTTGCTAACTGCAAAGCCATTTCTTACCCGTTACAAAACCCAATAAAAAATATTATAGGGTATCCGGAATGAGTAAAAGGATGAACGGCAACCGAAGATCAGTTTTTAGTTAATTCTCTTTTACGGTTGCCGTTTCCATTTTTATGTATTAACCCAATCACACTTTAGTATCCCGCGATCCATGAAAAAATTAACGATTTATCTCGTCAGGGCTATGCTTTGCCCTAAAATTAAAAAGCAATTTACCCTCGCTCTACCTGCTTTATGTGTGCTGCTTATTCACGGCAATAGTTTACTTGCACAGCAATCCCCACAATTTTATATCAAAGGATCGGTTTTTTCGGGAGAAGATTCCGGGATTCTGCCAAAGGCAACGATAAAAAACAATACGGACGGAAAGCAGGCGATAACCAATTCAGCCGGTGAATTTCAACTCCTGACAGCAGATACCAGTGGAACATTCACAGTATCCTATATCGGGTTTAAACCGTTGACACTTATTTACAACCGTTCACATCCAGGCCCTTTTAGGATCACCTTGATGCCCGATGAAAATACATTACGAGAGGTAACGGTGTCAACAGGTTACCAGACTTTGCCGCAAGAACGCGCTGATGGGTCTTTCGCCCAGGTAGATAATAAATTGCTTAACCGCAGGGTCAGCACCGATATTTTAAGCCGTCTTGAGGGTGTAGTGCCTGATTTACTTTTTAACAGGAACACTATAAACGGATCTGCTGGTCAGGTGGATATTAGCATACGGGGCCAAAACACCCTGTTCGCAAACAGCCAGCCACTGATAGTCGTTGACGGTTTTCCATACGATGGCGACTTGAACAATATAAATCCAAATGATATAGAAAGCATTACGGTTTTAAAAGATGCTTCCGCAGCATCCATTTGGGGAGTAAGGTCAGGTAACGGGGTTATTGTTCTCACAACAAAAAAGGGAAAGCAAAACCAGCCTTTGGCCATAGAATTAAATGCAAACGTAACTATAGGCAATAAACCTAATTTATACTACAGCAAAAATTACATTTCATCCCCTGATTTTATCGGATTGGAACAAAGCCTATTTAACAGGGGCTTTTATGACAGTGCCTTGCAAACCGGATATGCTGCTGTTTCTCCGGCTGTACAATTAATGGCAGAACAAAGGGCAGGATCCATTTCTGCAACTGATTTGTCAAATCAGCTTAACCTATTAGGGCAAAATGATATTCGAAAAGATGAAAGTGAATATTTATACCGCCATTCTGTTAATCAGCAGTACAACTTAAACTTAAGGGGTGGCGGTGATAAAAGCGACTACTTTTTGTCTTTGGGCGATGATCAGGATAACAGCTTTTACGAGGGCAACCAAACAGGACGGATCACCATTAATTCAAGACTTAATTTCTACCCAGTAAAGAATTTACAAATTTCTGTAGGTGCGAATTATGTACAATCCACCTCAGTATCCAATAACCCCTTAACAGAATACGGCGGATTATCAGTTGGATCAAATGGTTTATATCCTTATGCGCAATTAGTAAACGCAAATGGCACCCCGGCAGCTATTCCCAAAGATTACGCTTTAAGTTATACAGATACTGTTGGGCATGGAAAGCTGCTGGACTGGAACTACAGGCCCCTTGATGAATTGCATAATGCGGACAACACCACGAAAAGTATTGAGAACCGAATCGACCTCGGCGTGAATTATAAGTTTTTAAAGGACTTTCATGCAGAGTTAAAATATCAGTATGAACACTCAGATCTGACACAGCTTAATAATTATAATTCCAATACCTACTATGCCCGAAACCTTATCAATGAATACACTCAAATAAACACTGATGGTACACTTAGTTATCCCATTCCCGTGGGTGGTATATTACAGCAAGCTGAAAACGGGCTTACCTCACAGGACGTAAGAGGTCAGTTAAATTTCGATCATATTTGGAATAATAAGCACCAGGTAACCGCCATTATAGGAAGTGAAGTTAGTTCAACTATAGCTAGTATCAATGATTATACAGTATACGGTTATGATAAAGGAACCGGATCAAGCGTTGCCAATATTGATGATAGTGACAGTTTTGGTTTGCTGCCAAAAGGTTCCGGGATGATTCCCAATACACTGGGTTTTGGTAAAACAACTGATAATTTCCTTTCTTATTATAGCAACGCTGCTTACACTTATCTTGGCCGTTACGTATTTTCTTTAAGCGGAAGGATAGACAAATCGAATTTATTCGGCGTGTCAACCAATCAAAAAGCGGTTCCGCTTTACTCGGCTGGCGCAGGGTGGGAAATGAGCAAGGAAGATTTCTACCACCTGGACTGGCTTCCTTATTTAAAACTTCGTGCAACCTATGGTTATACAGGTAATATTAATAAAAGTGCTACTGCTGTAACGACCATCAGCCAGCTAAGCAACAATTACGATAGTGGCGATTCGTATGACCAGATTGACAATCCAGGGAATCCTGAACTGAGATGGGAAAAAGACCGCATGATCAATTTAGGGTTAGATTATGCCTTTAAAAATCAGGTGCTGTCAGGAAGTGTTGAGTATTACATAAAAAAGGGAATAGACCTCTTCGGCAATTCTCCTTTGGCTCCATCTACAGGACAAACGACATTTTTCGGGAATACGGCAGACACTAAAGGAAACGGCCTCGACATCGTCATCAATAGCAGGAACATCAATAGCAAGAATTTTCAATGGACAACCAATTTTATGATCAGTCATGTGGTTGATATTGTTACCAAATATGATGTAACTGCCACCTCTGCAAATTATATTGCCTTTAGCAACTCAAGCAGCATTTTACCGCTTACCGGAAAATCTTTATTTGGCCTATATAGTTATGCATGGGCCGGTTTGACCCATAATACGGGCGATCCGCAAGGTTACCTGAATGGAAAAGTCAGTACCGACTATGCCGGGATAATCGCCAACACTTCCATAAATGATATGGTTTATAACGGTTCTTCAAGACCAACAACCTTTGGTTCTTTCAAGAATACATTTGCTTATAAACAGCTTTCACTGTCTCTGAACATCATTTATAAACTTAATTACTATTTCAGAAAAACCTCCTACAGTTCCCAGGGATTACCTTATTCCGGGAATCAGGACTTTTATTCGAGATGGCAAAAGCCGGGTGATGAAACCACTACAAATGTACCTTCCCTCCAGTATCCTCCCTATACTACTGACCGCGACTTGTTTTATAAATATTCGTCTGTGCTTATTGACAACGGTGACCATATCCGTTTACAGGATATCAACCTGAGTTATGATTTTGACAGGTCTGTTTATAAAGGACTTCCATTTAAACACCTACAGGTTTACGGGTATATCAATAATGTAGGCATCCTTTGGCGGGCTAACCATGATGGCCTTGATCCAGACCTCAGTTCAAATACTACGGCTGCGGCATACCCGCTTCCCCGTACTTTTTCATTAGGAATTAAAGCAACCTTATAATTTTTAGCATTATGAAAGATTTTACTTACCTGAAAGCCTGCATTTGTTTTCTATTGTTCGCCGGTGTGTTTTCCGGTTGCAAAAAGGAGGACAGTTTTTTAAATGTCAAGCCGAATGAAAGCCTGGCAGTACCCTCCACGTTATCCGATTTACAAGGGATAATACATAATCAGGCGGTCTTAAATGAAAATTACCCCTCATTAGGGGAAATAGCCTGCGATGATTATTATGCCAGCACATCACTATGGGATAACCAGGGTACCACCGCAAGAAATGCCTATATATGGGCGAAAACTGTTTATGATGCAGGTTCTAATGTGCCTGACTGGAGCGACTCTTATAACCAGGTTTATTATGCAAATATTGTACTGGATTATCTACATAAAGTAGCTTACAGTCCGAGTCAACAACAGTTATATAATCAGGTTAAAGGAAGTGCTTTATTTTTTCGCTCGATCGCTTTTTATAACCTCGTGCAGACCTTTGCACTTCCGTATGATCCGTCGACCGCGTCATCGGATTTAGGCATACCGTTAAGGTTAACTTCAGATATAAATGCAAAATCTGTTAGGGCAACCGAAAAGGATTGCTACCAGCAGATATTAACCGACCTTCAAACAGCTTTAGCACTGCTTCCAAATTCGGCGACTGATATCACAGTACCGTCAAAAGCAGCAACTTATGGTCTTTTATCAAGAATTGACCTTGCTTTAGGGGACTTCTCCGGTTCATTGGCAAATGCGACCAGTTGCCTCGCACTTAATAATACACTTCAGAATTTCAACCAGTTAAATCCGAATGCCTTTCCAGTATTTCCAAACTATTCACCCGAAGAATTATTCCACAGTTCTTTAGAGGGAAACGGCCTCGTTGGATTTAACGCCCAGGTTGATTCTACCGTGTATAAGTCGTTTATCGATCCTAATGACCTGCGGTTAGCCATTTTATTTTACAACAATGGGGGACAGATAGAATTCAACAGTCAGTTCGACAAACACAGTAATGTTACGAGTGCAATTGGCACTAACGAAATTTATCTGAATAAGGCCGAATGCGAAGCCCGCGCCGGGGATATTAAAAACGCTATGGCTGACCTGAACGCACTGCTTGTTACGCGATGGGTTACAGGAACCTTTAAACCTTACACAGCAACTACAAGTACTGATGCGCTAACTCAGATATTATCCGAGCGGAGAAAAGAACTTTTACTGTCAGGTATCCGGTGGACAGACCTTCGCCGATTAAATAAGGATTCCAGATTTGCAATCACCTTAAAAAGGAATATCAATAATACCATTTATACTTTACCACCCAATGATCCGCGCTACGCTTTTCCAATTCCGGATAATGAAATTGAATTGACCGGCGAACCTCAAAACAACAGATAAAGATGATTATGAAAAATTCCATAAAAGTAATTGCAATTATACTTTCATTGTTATGTTGTATTTCGGCCTCCGGATCAGTGGTTATAAGGGGCAATTATCCATCCTTAAAAGATGGAGATATTGTAATTCTTACCACTGATCCATACGGTGACCCCAACTTTACCGGGTATGCTAGAACCTTTGAAACTAAAGTGAGTAACCATATTTTCCTATTCAATATACCTCCCGTTAGTGTTCCGACCAGGTTTAGACTGCGTTTTAAAGATGGTGAAGATAAATTAACCTTTACCAATAAGTATTTAATCAAATCACTGAATAGCTATTATTATGAAGATGGTGACGATGTTATGATCACCGAAAACGCCAATGATCTATCATTTTCAGGGAAAGGTTCTGAAAAATACCTTCTTATACAACAGATGAAGGCTAAGGAAAACCCCCCAGTTAATCACACCAATCTTAATTTCTTTCAAACCCCCAGGACCTTTGTTATATCACAGGATTCCGCTATTCTCTTAGAATTTAGGTATTTAAATACCAATAGATCAATGGTTTCGCATGATTTATTTTACATCTTAAAAGCTGGTCTTATTGGCAGGTGGTACGGAACGACTGATGGTCTGAAAATGATGAATGAAAACGACCGAAAACATATATTGGATTCTTTATCATTCCTAAAAACCAACTTTCCTATTTCCTACGCTAACTTAAAAACTTTGAATGCTTTGCCTATTGTGGCGTATGGTGATAGTTACACCAATGGGATTTTTTGCCGTTATATGTATGACAGTTGTTATGTAAAAAATCTACCATTCCATACATCCACATATTATGCGTATGTGAAAGAAAACTTTGAGGGCTTGTTAAGGGAGCGTTTAGTAACCAATTTGTTTTTCGATAGAAGAACAGAATCAGAGGATAATTCAGGGATATTGACAGATGCACTAAGTTGGGTTACCGACAGCAATTTTCGTTCGATCCTTTCAGATTTAAAATCCCACCGGATGGTGGGTGGCGATGCTTTTGATTTTAATCTCATCGATGATAAAGGTAACCGACATCAAATGGCTGAATTTAAAGGAAAAGTAGTGTTTATTGATTTTTGGTTTACTGGCTGTGGAAATTGCATACAAGTAGCACCTTATCTGGAAAAATTGGAGGAACATTTTAAAGATAAGCCAGTAGTGTTTTTGAGTATTAATGTCGACACCAAAGGCGATTTATGGAAAAAGAGTATAGCGTCAAAAAAATATACCACAAGGTACGCCATCAATCTCTTTAGCGGAGAGAGAGGGTTAAACAGTCAAATCAGTAAGTATTATAATGTCACAGGCGGCCCGACCTTAATTTTAATTGATAAAAAAGGTACTTTAATGATGTCGCCGACAGACCCTCGTTTTGATGATGGCAATAACATCACCAGCATGATTACCCAGGAGGTGAATCGTCCATAAAACACATTGTTAGGCTAAAGTTAACCTGACTCAAATCAATAATTACAAACTGCCGGTTTCCGGCAGTTTGTAATAGTTCTTATTTGTACATTTTATCCTGAGAACTGTGCTGGATATTTGAATCTGGCGGCAAAGCATTCACGGTACCTAATACCACTGATTGCGGTGCGGTTGACGTAATCGTACAGGCAATCGCTACCGCATCACTTTGGCAAGTTTCTCTGCTTGGCGGATTGAGTGCCCAGGCCGCGTTGCCGCTTCCATCTTTAAAACCATAATAAGTAGTTCCCGCATTTTTGTGATGATTGAATGCGTAAGCATTTCCAAAGCCTGCTAAGGCTGCAAGGGCAATAAAGCCCAATCTGATCTTTTTCATATTAGTAATTTTTAATTTATAAAAAACCAGTTTTTTCACAGGACTGGTATTAACCTGACTTCGCGCGTGAAATATTTTAACACGGATTACCCATTTTTATAAGATAATCAGCTTAATTCTTTTATTAATTTGATGTCATAACAGGCCAGGAATACAAAGACCAGGTTAAAGACAAGGTGCTGCCCCCAACTGAGGGATTGAATGAATTCACCGCAATTGCACGGCACCTTTGAAAATACCCCAAATAATATGGCTACGATGTAGCCAGTAAATAGTACCAATAAAATAAGCGATGCATAGAGGCCGTATAATCTCGTTTTGGCGTATATTAAAGCAACCATTACCAAAATTTCTACTGGTGGAATTGTCCAGGCTAATAGCTCAGCGAACCAAAAAGGGAAAGGCTGGTTGTGCATTGCCCTCCTAAATCCTGAGTGATCAAAAACCTTACTAAAGCCTGAATCAATAAAAAGCAGGATCAGCATGGCGGTAATTATTTCATATAACAATGATTTTTTCATGGCAATTAATCAATGTTAAATGGGAATTTAATTTTGTCGGGCCGCAGGTAATGGAGTAAAAAATGAATGATTCCTATATTACCGGACATCAAATCGGCTGCGGGCAAGGAATCATTTCCTTCTAGCCAATAAATGCGTGATTTTGGGGCCTCCCGGTAAGTATGCAATAAGACATTCACAATATGCCCGGCACGTTCAAACCATTGATGGTCATTAAATGCCTTAAAAGCTTCAAGATAAACTTCTCCTAAACCGGCTAATCCATTACCCACGGTTAAAAAATTGCTGGAGATGTATTTGGGATGGCAATTTAAAGCAGCTTCAGCTGCCTTTCTGTATTTTGGATCTCCTAAGATTTGATAGGCTTTTATAAAGGTTAAGGCAATTCCCGAAAATCCATACTCGAACCACGGATCAAAATTTTCATTGACTGCGCTAATTGGCCAGGATAGTTCCCCATTATTTACTTTTCTGCCTTTTAACAAAAAATCGAATGCCTTAACAATAACATCTTTTACTTTTTGGTCTTCGTATTTCGAGTAATATTCAATTAAAAAATAGGTTATACCTGCAATTCCGTAAGAAAAACCATATAGTTTAATTCCTTTTGCTTGGGTTTCATCTCTTTTAACCAGCCATGATCCATCCTTATTTTGTTCCTTAATTAATCGGGCGACAATGAGAGACAATTCATCGTAGAACACAGGTAGCTGATGATTATTGGAACAATGCAAAAAGGCAAGACCCTGCCCCGAAATACCCGAAGCAACATTATTTCCGCTTAACGGTTCTGAAATGTTTTGAAAAACCAGATTGTGATTATAAACTGTATTTTCTATTAGGCCGCCTATAATCAGCTCATTAATTGCAATTGAAAATCCCGTTTTACCGCGAAATAATCCACTTAAATCAGAATTGTACAGATGCTCGGTTTTTAATATCAGGTCATAATTCAATAAAATATTTTCATAGAGGTCAACCGTATTGAAATTCAGCTTTTCGGCTAATGACAATACATATAAAACACCTGCAACCCCATTAGCGAAGCCTGGATTTGCCAGGTAACTTTTAAATTCATTTGCTATTCCGCTTTCTTCCGGGATTGCCTTTGAAACCCAATAGCCGAAATTATTTTGAAGCTCATCCGATGCGAAAGCGTTTATTCCTTTTTGAATGACATCTTCAATTTCACTTGTTTTTAGTTTCGGTGCGCTATAGTTCGTTTTTAAATTCTCTGTTAACAGTATGGCATCGTAAACATCCATTGTGTGACGGATTGATTTCAGGCTCGGTCTTAATGAACTATCCACGTTCATACATGATGCGGTCATAGCTGCAACTGCATTGTTATCCATGAAAAATTTTATGTTCTGAAATAATTGATCATTATTACTGAATTTACCAGGCGAAATTCCGGTCATCACCTTAAGTATAAGGGAACCAAGCCCGAAAATATCGTCCGCTATATCGGGAGCTTGTAATTGTTGCTGTTGGGGTGAAATATAACCTGGAGTCCCATAGGTAAAAGGCGGAACATTACCGCAAGCGTCATACGCTAATTCAATATCAATAGCAACTACGCTTTCGTCTTCCCGGATCAAAAAATTTCCCGGATTAATATCCCGGTGGATGATGCCGTGATAGTCGAAAAGATCAATGATATTTATTATTTCAAGAATGTATTTCACCAACTGGCGCTTTGTTTCTGCCGGTATTGCAAACCATATAATGCCTTGATGTAATGCCGTTATTTTCTCAAAAAGGCTATGCCCCCTAATATATTCCATAACTAAATAGGAATCTCCACCATCCTCGAAATAATCTATTGGTTTAGGTAAAGGAATAGAGGCATTAAGGTCACTTAATAACTCATACTGCCATTCCAAACGGTCTTTTATAGTCCTCCCAAAATCATCTGCACAATGATTGAATCTGCCTTGTTTGATAACGCACCAATGAATTTTTAACCAGTTTTTAAGATTTAAGCATTTGTAAACATTGCCCTTTGCATCGCCTTTGAGCTGGTTAATAATAAGGTAGTTTTTGATTTTTTTCCTTTCCTTTTGCCGGGTTGGTTTGGGAATTCCGGGATAAGGCCAGTCGTTCAGATTATTTGATGGTTTTAAATTTTCCGTATAAACGCATCCTTTCAAATGGTATGCCGACGGTATGGTCGGGCCGGAAAATGGTTTTGCCAACTCAATGATTAAATCAGCAGTTTTTTTGGTCTCTATATCGTTATCCGGATAAATGGCTATGACTTTTCCGATTTCGCCAACACCGTAGGCACCATCCAGAATCATGGAATGCACATCGCTGTTTTCCGGGATAGTGAATGTTAAATCGTTGTCTATTAAAAAGGGTAACAGGATATTCAATAGTTGAACCATTTCCCGTCTGATTACTGAAATATACAACACCCATCCATGTAGTGGAATAATATCGCCAACATGCAGGTATGGATGTTTGTTGTAAAAACTAAGAGATGCCTGAATAAGAATGCTTCCATAATCAACAGGTGGATTGATAACCAAAGCGCCCCCAGGATTGGAATTATATATAGTACCCGATATTTCTTTAGAAGGCGCATCCATAGGTCTAACATTTTGTTGGTTAAAGCTACGGTCACTAACGGCTAATATTTATTGACAAATCGTATTAAATATCCGATATATCTCATTAAATTTTATGCTTTTATCAATTAAATAATTGACAAAAGTCAATAAATTTATCAGGTGTGATAAATTTGAACTCGTTGGTATATTCCGGCAAAATTACAAATTGGATCTTTAACGAAAATTGACATATCCCTCTATATTATCGATATTTCGCATTAAATTTTATGAAAAATGTCGCAAAAAAATTGACAAATATCAATAAGAACGTCTCTTGTGCAGACGGCTAAACGTTTCCTTGCTCACGTTTATGTAAGAGGCGATAAAATATTGGGGTATGCGTTTCAATATATAATCTTCATTTTTCATTAAGAATTTATACCGGTCTTTTGCAGTTGGCATTCTTAATAACTTTTCCCTGTAATGGCTTTCCTGCTTGCTTTCCGCTATCAGGAAAATGATGAGTTCAATAAGTTCAGGATTGCTTTCAAGTACCTTTTGAATATGTATTAAAGGTATTGCTAATAATGTTGTATTAAGCATTACGCTTATGTATTCCTCGCTTGGTTGCTGATTAAAAATACCTTGCGGAACTATTAAATCACCTTCCTGTTTGAACCAGGTAGTGTTTTTTTCTTTGGGCCCTTCAATTGCCCCTCTAACTAATCCGGTTTGAATAAAGTAAATAGCCGTGGCAAAGTTCCCCGGAGAAACAAAGGTTTCGTTTGCATCGTACTTATTTATTTTCAGCCCGCTCATCAGTGCAGTTGACAGTTTTTGAGACAAGGTTTTGGTGCGGTTTAAGCGCTGAATAAAAGCATCCGGATCAATCATTTTTTCTATATTTTTTAACAAATAACCAAAATTCTTCTCCTCAGGTCAAGTGGCTAACAGTGGCTATAAAAATGCCATCATTTTGAAAAACGCATATTTTCATAAAAATTTACTAATAAGCAAATCAATTTTATCACTTGTGTTAAAATTAGCGTTAACTTTGTATTTGCTTTTAGAATGAGGACGAGGAGCAATTTTAGAGAGGGTATGTACTAAATAAAGGCATGAAGGAGATTTACTATGGCCGCTTCGCTTACCAAGCTTAAGGGATTTATTCAGACTTATGCTGGTTACACTTTTGAAAATATACCCGAACCGGAAATCGAAGAATTAAAAAACTTTGTAGCCGATGCATTTCAATCTATCCGTTGGGAGCTAGAGGCTGAGTTTGGCCAAAATACCGATAATGATGCAAAAATACAGTATATAGTAACTATTCAATCGCAGTTAACTTATTTAGCGGCGGGAATAACTGGTTTTGAAAACGTTACGGATAGACCCGCTGTTATTTCAAATGTTTTTGACTGGGTTCTGTCCGGCATATTTAAATTGCTGGAGCATATTCGCAATTATTTTACTGCTTATTTTGACGATGATGCTTTACTTCCGGTCGGTTTTATTAAACAGTATAAGGAAAACCTAAAATTCTCCCGCGAGGAATTGGCAGATAACCTAAACAGCCAAAATGTCGATCAAGACCTTTTAATCATGATTAGAACTTTCAGCGAAGCGACTGAAAGTTCTGAAAAATTCACAATCAAAACCTGGCGGCAATGGGAGTATATGAGAATGACCACTAAAGTAATCCACGACTTTATGCTGACTCCATCGCAAAGTGATATTAATCTGGAACTATTGAAATTATTGGTAAGCCGGGAATTTAACAGTATCCAAGTATATGCCTATTTTATTAGATATATTGAAAAAATAACGCTAAGTGAAACGACCTTCCAGGAACAACAGCAGGAGTTACTTTATTTATTAAAAGTGTTCCGGCAGGTAAGGATTGATGCCTATTTCTTATATGACCCTAAAGTTCAGTCCTTAAAGATCTCTATTGTTGAAAGCCTTGAAGCGGAATTAACCTATCTTGAACAAAAGGAAAAATTACTTTTACAGAATTTCAAAAATACCAATCCAGAATCGCCCTCAAAGTTTTACTTTAATTTTGCCGTGACCTTAGCGGAACTGATGTTTTTCTTTAGAATAATGCTGGAAGTTAAGCTGATCTATACCAAGTTTAATTCTTACCTGTATGAATTTATCTCTAATCACATCCGGACGGAAAGGGCTGAAAATATTTCCAAAAAAAGCATGAGGAATCATTTTAATAATAAGCCATTTCCTGATCGTACTGTTAAGAATGTTAAGGGCTGGCTTGAAAAAATGATCAATCACATCAATTTGTATTATAATCTATGATCCATCTTACTAATAAGGTTTAATCCTTTTTTTCCAGCAGATGTACTAAGCCGTTGGCGTTCAAATACCTGATTACCTCATTGAATTTGATGTAATCAAAGTTTTCCATTTCAAGTATTCTTTGCCAGCCTTTATTGATGAAGTCCTGCAGGCTGCAAATTTCCAAATCTTTCATGTTTGCAATGCAACCACTACTCAATTTTAATTTTTCGATTGGGATTATAAGAATATCGTTTTTAGCGCTTTCCATAAAAAATTAGCGTGGGTCACTAGTTTTCTGTCACAAGAGGTACGGCTAAGAACCTACACACAGGGTAAACCAATGCCCACGCATGACGTGGACGATCAGTCTATTACCCCTTTGTGTGTTTATTGAATTTAGCCGATTCCTTGCAACAAGGTTAATAGTGTCGTTATATATTTTAAAACTTCTTTTTTCTAATTCATAGTTCAAAGTTAATCATTCCGCCTTAAGTAATTCAAATGGTGTTGTCAGTACACGATTTTTTTAAAAAAAGACAAAAAATGGGTGGCTTGAATAAAGTTGATTTGAAAGGCAGGAACAAAGGATAAAAAGCTATGTGGCACTTTTTTATGCCATGTTAGCCACTTTACAGACAATAAGTTAAATGAGAGATTGCTGCAGAAATTCTTAATAAAGGCAACAAAAATAAAAAAACTTATGATGACAGATTATGGAAAAGCACGGTTAGTGCAACTTGAAGAAGACATTGAATTATTTAATGAGATGGGTGCTACGCCAGTTAAAAAATTGACTGGTATTTTAAATGCTGTAAGGGTCGCTATGGCAGACCTCAAAGACAAGGTAGATAACTCTTCATTTAAGGATATTGATGAGGAAATACAGTTTTTTAAATATGTCAAACCACAGTTCTATGCACATCATATTTATGCTTTGGAGTTATTTAAAATTGATACCGATAAACCACTTGGCGATGAGCAAGTCCTGAGAAACTATTATGAACAGGAATTAAAATTTATCAGGAAATTTTTGAATAAACACTTGTTTCTCTACCAGTATTATCTGCTGGACGGATCGGAACTGGATAGTTCATATTTTGTAAGGGGAAAGAACCAGGTTAACTTGCTCTTATCCGATGGCCCGGATTTAGATCCCCTATTTTCAACCGCATGTGATTATTTATTTGCCAGGTTTATTGCCATCGAAAAACTACAGGAATACTTAATCCAATGTCTTTACCATTCCAATGGTATGGAACCTGTTGCTAAACTCTCAAAGAAAAAAGGGCCATTCAAATGGACAGGTGATAAGTCTAATTTGATTGAACTGGCCTATGGAATTTACGATACCTTACAAATTAACGATGGTCATGTTACTATCGCTGAAATCATAGAATGGCTTGAAGAATCACTGGAGGTTAGCCTGAGCCGGTATTACAGGAGATTTACTGAAATTAAAATGCGGAAGTCTATAAGTAAAACCAAATATCTTGACGATCTGAGGGATGCTCTTGCAAAGCATATAGCAGAGGGTGATGCCTATAAGCCTCTGCCTTTAAAACCCCTTTCTAAGCCTAAATAAGCACTTTTTTAAATAAATCTTTAGTGCTCCGGTGGTGCCTTGTGGAATAAAAATTTAGCATCCAGTCACCTTTGTCCCGTCATCCTGCTGCAATATGGCAGCAGGTAATTGGAATGGGATGAAGCTTGAAGAAATGTTTTTATTGATCAAAGATTCTGCAATAAAAGGTGCAGCGACTGCACTTACAGAAAACATCAAACTTTCCGAACGGATTACCAAATCCGAAGCTTACCGCCGCTATGGACGCACCAGCGTTGATCGCTGGCTGCAAGAGGGTTTACTCAAACCCGACATAACCAACGGAAGAAAATCCCACCAAAAAATTGACATCAAGAAGCTGGAAGCTATTGCGGCATCCAGTAACCGTGGAACTTATCTGCCGGTGGCAGAGCGGTAATCCATCTGCAGTTGGCAGGTGAACGAACGTTATTTGACATGCAGAGATGAAGCATTACCCTGTTTAAAACCAGGGAATTTCGCGAAGCTGAGATCATATCAATACGGCGAAAGCGCGAAGGCAGGCGGCGGCCCATATCGTAGGATATGACGTGAGTAATCTCGAAATCAGAAAACCCAGGTGGCTTAGGCGACATGGGTTTTTAAGGGGCAATCGCCCCTTTTTTTTTGACATAAATTCTCCTTTACAATCATCAGTATGGACTTTCAAATTTCTTCCCACCAGTTAAAATTCATCATTCAGGAAGCCGCACAAATGGGTGCAATACAGGCGCTTACTCAAACCGGTAAGTTAAAACCCTACCTGAAAAAATCAGAAGCTTTTCGCAAATATGGCAGGGCCAACATAGAAAACTGGTCGGAGAAAGGATTGATCACCATACGCAAGGATGGTGACCATTCAGCCGGTTGGCGCATCGACCGTCTCGAAGTAGAAGCCATCGTGAAATCTATTAATCTTTTACGGTGCATTTAAGCAATATCCTCTTGTAAAACATTACAAATCAATTCAATATGTCAGTTAATTACAATGCGCAGGAAATCCGCGATCAGGTTTCCCCGGCCGATTTTTTAGCACGGTTAGGCCATCACCCCGCCTATAAATCCGGTAAGGAATTATTTTATAACAGTATGCTAAGGGAAGAAAGAACAGCCTCGTTTTGCGTGGATAACCAACTCGGAGTTTGGTATGATCACGGAGGTGCGAATCCTTCCGGGATCAAAGGCGGAAATATTATTGACCTTGCCCTGGCTTACTGGTATCCCTTATCTTTCCGGGAAGTATTGCAGAAGATCACGGAGATTATCGGTAATCAGCTGCCTGTTAAAGATTATTTACCGGAAACTAAACACCGTAAACGAAGCCCGGTAAAGATCCCGCACTATGAAATCCAGGAGGTCAAAGAATTGGGCGGAAACCCAGCGATAACGGAATACCTGCAGTCACGTAAAGTATGGAGGGCTTCTCAGGGCCGCATGAAAGAGGTTTACTATTTTGTAGAAGACCAAAAGAAATTGAGAAAATATTTCTTCGCCGCCGGCTGGCAGAACGAACTCGGCTCTTGGGAAGTACGCAACCTGTATTTCAAAGGCTGTTTGGGCCATAAAGCGATCTCTCTTATTCCCGGAGACGAACATAGCTTAGTCCTATTTGAAGGTTACATCAATTACCTCAGCTGGCTGACCGAGCATCCCCTGGAGAACAGCACTGTGCTCATACTCAATTCAATTTCGCTGCTCGAAACAGCTATTCGTAAAGCCAAGGAATATACCGAGGTATGCTTTTTTTTCGATCATGATCTGGGAGGACAAGGCGCCTCCATCGATTTTAAAAAAGCAATACCAGGCGCGAAAGATGGTTCGCATCATTACTTAAATTATAACGACTATAATGATAAGCTAAGAGCCGAGAAATGAACCTATTCCTTGATACAATATACCGGGTTACCTTTTGGTTTTTATCCTTGCAAGATGTGCCGTTGTCCGACAAAACGCCGTATCCTTTGTTTTTCCGGCCCCCGGCATCTTGCCTTAAACCTTCGCTCCGTAACTGCGCTAAGGATTAAGGGGTAACGGATCGTCGCAACTCCTATCCTCCATGAAGAAAGAGAACCGCACTAAAAAGATCGATGCACGCTTTACGGAAACGGAATACACGATCATCCTGGCGCTGGAAAAGGAACTGGGTGTCCGCAAGACGGACCTGGTCAGATCAAGGCTATTGGAAAATGCACCGGCTGTTGTAATTAACGCTAAAGAACTGATACGGTCATTAGACAGTATCGGCGCAGAATTGGGCCGCGCAGGTAATAACATCAATCAACTTGCCCGTTATGCCAATATCTTAAACAATAAGAAAGTCCTGTCACCAGTGGTTATGGAACGGTTTAATACCTTATTTGAACAATATATCGCCAGCCAAAAAATATTGGAAACCGCCCTGCGCAAAGTTATCCGCTCAATGGGCAATTAAATCAAAAATAAAGTTATGGAATTTACGATTACATTGCCGACAATGGCCGTTATCATACTGGCCTATTACACGGGCCGTTACGCCTATTTTTCGTTCCTGAAATACCGTTCCGGTCACCAGCGGCCCTTTGATCCCCGGTATAATTACCGGACAAGTTCCTGGCTGGACTGGCAAAGGGGATTTGAACAGGGCCAGGCGAAGATCATTCACAAATATCATTTAGAAGAATGCTGCGAGGATAAGGCAGTGCTGAAATGGATCAAGGGTTACAAGGATTTAGAAAACGATCTGCGCAAGATATAAGATACCGCGATACAAAATCTCCCGCGAGAAAATCTCCCGGCATAGTGTACCGGGAGCGCAATTACTAAACGCTCACGATACAAAGTCTCCCGCGAGAAAATACCGGGGAATATTATCTCGGGAGCGGAATTACTAAACTATCCCGGTACAAAATACCGGGGAACAAAGTATCGGGAGAGAAAGTCCCCCGCTGTAAAATACCGTGGAATAATAGCTCACGATACAATATACCGCCATTATGATTGTAAAGATCATCCCGGCTACCAAGCGGTCAGCCTCATTTCCCGCCGTTGGCTATAACACAGGTAAGTTGGACAAGAACAAAGGAGAATTGATGAAGGTGTCGGGCTTTGGCCCTTTGGAAGGTTTGCAGCACTGGCGGCCCGAAGATTACCGGAATTATTTGAAGGCGGTTTCCGCTACCAATAAAGCGGTTCAAAAGCCACAGTTCCATGCTGTGATTTCAGCTGGTGGAAAAAGCCATGACAAACAGCAACTTACCGAAATCGCCGCACAATGGCTGGCGGCAATGGGCTACGGCAACCAACCTTACCTGTTGGTGTTTCACAAGGATACACAGAACAATCATATCCATATCGTCACCACTCGGGTCGATAAACAGGGTAAAAAGATCAACGATTCCTTTGAAAACATACGGGCGATAAAGCACCTGAATCAGATTTTAGGCATTGATGAAAAGCATAGCGCCAGACAGGACATTGCGAAAGCCTTGTCTTTTACTTATTCCACCAAGGCGCAATTGATGATGATCCTGGAAAGCCAGGGCTATACAACAAAGGAAGCAGATGGCAAACTTGAGGCAATAAAATTCGGCCATAAACAGGGCGAAATAGATTTGGTTCAGTTGAGATTTTCGGTAGCCAAGCCGGAACGGTTCAGCCAGCTAAAGGCCATTTTTCACAGATACGCGTTGGTATATGATACCAGTTTGCAGCTAAAACCGAATGGTTATACTTCGGCTTTTGCCGAATATCTCAAAGAAAAACATGGGCTCATTTTATTATTTCATGCCTCCGGCGATAAGCCGCCTTACGGTTATTCAGTGATTGACCATTCCGGCAAAGCGGTTTTTAAGGGCAGCGAGATCATAGCCTTAAAAGAATTACTCAGCATCCGTTCCACAGCAGAAATACCAACTGAAGAAAAAATCTGGCAGGAACAGGATCATAGCGAAGCTATCAAAACTTACTATGCCGCGCTGCTAAAAGCCGCTTTATATAACTACCCTGATTTGGCGCAAGGGCTGCGGCACCAGGGGCTGGACCTGTTATTTGACGGTGAAGCATTCTTTTTAACCGACAAGGGCGGAACTTTTTATACTAACGCCGGGGAACTGCTGGACGATGAAGGTTACCGGGAACTGGTCAGGCAATTCGGGCAACTCACGGAACTCGACCTGGAAGTTAAGCAGCAATACACAGAAGACATAACGGTAAACATCGCAGACGATGTGGATGACCAGCAAATCCACGGCATGCGCAGAAGGCGGCAAAAGAAAGCGCGCACCAATACACGCTAACACTCAATTTCAATTTAAAATTTATGATCATCATCATCGGCAACCAAAAAGGCGGCGCGGGAAAAAGTACGCTCACCTTATTACTGGCGAATTATTTAACATTGGCCAAAAAATGCAAGGTCACGGTCGTTGACAGCGATTACCAGCAATCGCTTTCGCAGAAATATGAAAAGGCGAAGCTGCTGGAAAACCCCGAACTCTATGAAGTGATTGCCGCCAGC
>Ga0302303_10000330_pt1 | contig 42058 bp, 34 predicted proteins | sample III_Palsa_E2_1_FD_194542 | JGI IMG/M metagenome (GOLD analysis project Ga0302303, IMG submission 194542) | Peat permafrost microbial communities from Stordalen Mire near Abisko, Sweden - III_Palsa_E2_1 | ecosystem: Environmental > Terrestrial > Soil > Palsa > Peat permafrost | place: Sweden...
TTCAGCATCGCGGTTAACTGATTTTAGATAGCGAGAATAAAAGGCGTAAGAATCATAAGTGTTTGGGCTAAGCGAGATTGCTTTTTTAAAGTCAGCATCGGCATCCGCAGGCTGATTGGTTGCGCCCTTTAAAATGCCCATATTAATAAATAGCGTGTTGTAATAAGGAAGGTATTGCTCTGCTCTTTCAAAATATTGCTCTGCAACAGCATAATTCCCTTTACCCATTTGGGTTAAGCCATAATTCATTAAACCCCGGCCATTTAAAGGGCTTTTAATGGTTACATCATGCCATAAAGTTTCATCATTGTTCCATACTTTATCACGTTGATGAATGCCATAGACATTCAATCCTAAAACTAAAAAAATGCAGATGCCAATTAGTCTTTTATATTTTTCGTTACCGATAATTTGCTTGTCGTATTTAAATAGAAACAAACCAATATAAGTTACTACACTTAACGATAGGCCAATGAATGGAAAAAACATCCTGTGATCATTAGTAACCTCGGCAAAAGGAGCAAGTGATGTAGGCAATAGTGATGCAGCAAACCAGATCAATCCAAAAGCTATTGGCTTGGTTTCTTTTTTAGAAGATGTTTTAAATATGGTTATAATTAAAAGTACTACAAACACTAAACCCAGAATTATCCGTTCATCAAATATGTTTGAGATTACACCCAAATCGGTGTCAGCGCTTAAGTTTAATGGCAGGAAGAATGATATAAAGTAGTGTAGCCAAACCCAGGCTTGTGTTAATACATAATACAGGAATGGGTTAGTAATACCTGAAATGGATTTAATTTTTGACAGCGTATAGATTTGCGCTATAACTACCACAATTAATATTGGTAAAATAAGCCAAAATGCTGAGACTAACCGTTTAAAATTTTTGGCTTTAAACATATCACTAACTGATAGCTCGTTTTCAAACATCAACACATAAAAGAATAATAGGATAACCAGTACTAATACGGTTTCTTTTGTAAAAACACCAACGATAGCCGGGAGAATATATAACCCAAATTTACGCTTTGCAGGATAAACGATATATATAAGAAAAGATGCCACAATACAGGTTGTTGATATAACATCTGAACGCGAAATAATATAGTTTACAGTTTCGGCGTTGGCTGTATTTAATATATACCATGCTGTAGCCCCTAAAGCAGCATAAGCCACCCAAGGATGCTTTATGGAGCGCGTAAGCAAGTTGTTATACATAAAGTATAACATAACGCCTAAAACCACAAACCAGATGAATGTTGACAGCTGAAAGTAAAAAGGAGTTAAACCACCACCTAACCAATAATCAATAGCAAGTGTTGTTGTTACTATTGGCCGCAGTCCCCAATGCAACGGATCGGAGCTAAACATTTTGGGGTCAGTAAAAAATTGGGGGATATTTTTTAGATCACGGATATGAATGTTGTCAACAACGGCATGTGAGTCATCAAAATGAAACCCGTTATTAAAATGATTGGCGTAAGCAGCTATTAATACTGCAAATAACAAGATACCTAAATATAAAATATTAGTATTCGGTTTGGTCATCGGTCAATTAATAGGGTTGATTATTTAACTACTGCTAAATAATGAATTTTATACAGTTAAACAAAACGTGTCTTTATTTTTTTGAGTTATTAAATGAACTCGAGCGAGGGAGGAATTACATACAGTTATTTTTGCCTGTTATTTTAATAATATAACAGCCTGAGCTTGTATGAAATTTAATGCCTTATTAAACAGATATATCAGCTTGTATCTGCTTAATAAGGCATAAGGTTTAGGTGTTTATAGGTAGATGAAATATAATCTAGATATTAGCTATAATACCAGAGGTTGTTAAAGTAGTGGTCTCAAAATTTGATAAAGCATTACTAAAATTATCTTTTTTAAAGCCATAAACTTGTTTTGTCTTCAGTTTTTTTAATTTTTGAGATTTCGCTTTCATATCTGTTTTGTTTAATTAGCACATAAGTTAGGAAGGCTTTAATGGTTTATAAAAGTTATTACACCAACTACTGTATGCCATATATTAATTACAACAATAGGCGTCGAAACACACAATAAACACCTGTAGTAAGTAATTAAATAATTATGTTTGTTATGTGCTATTATATTTACAGGTGAGGGTAATGAATGAAGACTATTAAATTATCAGATTTAAAACCGCATATATATTTTTGGTTAGTATACATTTTATATGAGTTAACTGTAGGTTATTATTTAGCAGGTCGATTATCGAGTTTTTGGGATTATACCGGGCATTACATTTTATATATAATATTATTTTATTTTAATGCTCATGTAGTTTTTTCATCTGCAATAAATGATAAGAGAAGGAATTATTTTTTACTGGTAATATTTATTTTAGGAGAATTAGCCCTTTATTTATTATTTAAAAGAGGGCTTTATTATCTATACCATATTTTTAACGTTTTAATTATTCCGGCAGATTCAGCTGATCCTAAAATATTTTACACGCATGCTATATGGCGGGCCATATACTTTACTCTTTTAAGCACTGGATATTGGTTTGCATTAGCGACAATTCGTAATCGTAAAAAGATATCGGACCTGGAAAATTTGAAATTGAAGAATGAATTAGATAGGCAAATCCTCGAAAAAACATTGCTTAGTACAGAAAATGCCTATTTAAAGTCTCAAATCAACCCACACTTTTTATTAAATACGCTAAATTTTTTATATAATTCTGTTTCAAAGCTTTCGGGCGAAATTGCAGAAAGTGTGCTGCTTTTATCAGACATCATGCGATATGCATTAACAAATGCTGATGAGGATGGAAAGGTTTGGTTAGAATTAGAGATAGAAAATATTATTAGTTTTATAAAACTAAACCAGGCGCGTTTTAATCAAAGGCTTAATATTAATATGGAAGTTACCGGGAGTACGGAGGGTTTAAGAATCATCCCCCTGGTACTTATTACCTTTACCGAAAACGTTTTTAAATATGGCGATTTGTTAAACGGGAATTACCCGGTAAAAATTAGTGTAAATATTAACAACGGCACGCTTACATTTATTACTCAAAACGCAAAACGTAAAAAGGTACATCAATATGGTAGTCATGGCATAGGTATTGAGAATGTTAAAAGTCGTTTGGCGATGTATTATCAATATGAATTGATAATTGAGGATAGTGAAACGGAATATAAATCAACATTAAAAGTGAAATTATAACATACCTATGAATACCTGTTATGTAATTGATGATGAAGAGCACGCGATAGATACCATTGTTGGATATATTAATAAATTCCCGGGGCTAGAATTGATAGGTACATCTATTAATCCATTGATTGCCATAAATGAGATCAGAGAAAAACCCGTTGATATTGTATTTTTAGATGTTGATATGCCCGAATTATCCGGAATGGATGTTGCAGATATAATTTCGCCATTTACAGCTATCATATTTACCACAGCTTTTCCTAATTATGCTTTGCAGGCATTTGAAAAAAATGGCTCAGATTTTTTATTAAAGCCTATATCTTTTGACAGGTTTACTAAATCAGTTACAAAAGTTCAAAATCTTATTCGCTCAAAACACCAATCTGAAGTATCTGTTAATAACGGGTATTTTTTTATAAATCCTGGTGTTAAAGGAAAAATGATAAAATTAAACTATGCTGATATCTTATATATTGAGGGATTAAAAAACTATATAGTGATTTATACAGTTGAGGGTAAACACATCACTTACCTTTCAATGAAAGAGGTTGAGAAAGCTATTCCAGATGATCAATTTGTACGTACCCACAAATCATACATTATTAATTTAAATAAAATAAAATCAATTGATGGTAACAGTGTAATTATGGTGCCAAATATCGAGTTACCGATTGGTATTTCATTTAAGGATGCCTTTTTCGATATTATTGACACCAAAACTATCAGGAGCGGGCGTAAGCATTGATGCTATTTTTGATTGCCTTGCTTTTAGTGATGAATAGTATTTATTTAATAAATAGTATATAATAAACTCCTGCTTACGTTGTTTTTCATTAAATATTCGGTTTAAGTGCATATGCATTACATCCGCAATTAACTTATTAAATTGTTGTTTTGATAGATGTGATGTGTTTTGTTGTAAACAGTTTATTGAAGTTGAAAAACCATTAAACTCTTTTTTGCCAATAATTTTAATAATACGGGGCTCATAAATCTCCATATTATTAATAAATGCTGAGTATTCCCTGTATTTATTATCCATTTGGATCTTTACCTGTTTACTATCTTCAAATTCATGTTTCATGTTTTCATGAATAAGCGTTAGTAAAATAATTTTATCGGCATTATTATTAAAAAAAATATCCATTATTAGGTTTATGGATATAAGGGCTAAATGTAACTCTGCATAATTATCGATGGATGCTGTAATGTTTTTTAAATAATTAATTATTACATCGCTGCTAGCCTCAAATATTTTTTCAACATAAGTTATTGTTGAGGCGCCGTATCTTTCTATTTCTCTTTTATAAGTATCTACCAATAAGTTATTTAAACTACCTTTTTGCACATGATTGCGAAAACGCTTTTCAAAATATTGAATGACTTCTGCGGTATTATTCTTATTTATTTGAACCCTCACTCTTAAGTGATTATCAATATCATTATATCTTATAAAATACCAGCTTTTCAAAATACATTTATTTTTAAGATTGTTAATTATGGGCCTTATATGCTTCACAAGAATATTGTTAGCTATTGATGGATGACAATACAATTTAAAATACAGCCATTCATCACCTGGAAGGTATATTCGCTTTGTGGTTTGTACCTTACGATTTACCGGTGTCAGGATAGGGGGGGGATATGTTGTAGAATTACTGATTGCTGAAGCAATAAACTGCCCGATAAATGGTTTACCTCCACTATCGTGAATAGTTGCGTTATCATCAATAAAGGCTTCTTGTAATACAGCCGAATTTTTGTTCTTTATAGCATTAATAAAAATAGCTATAGTTAACGGGTTATCTCGGTCAAAAACAAGTTGATTATCACCTTCGGTAAGTGCAAATTGCTGTTTTAAGCTAAGCTTTTGTGCTAGTTTATTAAAATTACTGTAACTATCGCCTTTAGCACATAGTTCATTTATCTCTTCACTGGTTAATATCCATGTAGCTGGGAAAAGAATGCAATTTTTATATTCAATACGGGGATAAAAGTTTAACCCGGGTAGTAAAGTTTTTAAATCGAAATTGTAATTGTATTTTATCCCCTGATATTGAAGGTCACATAAAAACCGGTATATAGAAAGATCACTTCTGCTATAATTATAGGCCGAACTTAACCTCGGTATAATTACCTTATTTAGTTTTTTAGATTTAAGAATAATATCGTCGCCAATTAAAGAAATTGTAATATCTGAAAGGCTTATAATATTACGCCTGTTTAAAGTAGAATGCACACCTATAGGTATTTCATAATTTCGGACACCTGCGTTGGTAATTATGTTAGCAGCATGTTCATCATTAAAACAGGATACTTCCGCGAAAATAATATCTTTATTAAACTCGCTTTCTTGATTATTTATTGAAAGAGTTTCATCTAATATCTTGTTATTAAATTGGGTAAATCTGCCTAATAGGGATGTAGCGGTACAACCGCCGGCTTGCTCTATCCATATTTTATTATTATAAATTCTAAATATCACCGAAAAGCTTGGAGGGATATTTAAATTAGATTGTGGTTGAATTTTTTCTATATCATGGTTTGATATAACTATACAATCATCGTTTTTACCTGATAACTTTGTCAAAAAGTATTCATGCACAGGTGTCCAATTAAAATTTATACTGTTTGAGTATAAGTCCAGTTGTATACCATCTAATAGTTCACTATTAAACAAATTAGCTTCCAGGCCCTCATATCCAATTCCAGCTTCGCGATCAAGTGCTTGTAATAGCGGGATTTCCTGATCTTCAAATTTGGCTCTAAATTTATTTTTGAAATTGTTGAGGGATTTAGATTGTGAAGATGGGGTTAATCTGTCAAGACAAAACAACGCGTCTTTTATATCGTTTTGATATTTTAAACTTAATTGCGATGAGCTGTTTTTTTCGTAACCAACATAAAACGCCGATTTTATATTTTTTAACCCATTGTTTCCAAGAAAAGTATTTATTAGGTCCTTTGCATTAATATTACTTGGTTGTTTAGCTATATCGGCTAAATTTTTGTAGCTAAATATTAAGTTAACAAGTTTATCTTCCCCAACATTATTACTGCAGATAATGTTAATTAATCTATCAAAATACTTGTTACCTGTTATATTAGGGCATACCTCAGAAACTAGTAAGCCTTCAGTAATTAAATCACTCAGATAGTCATAAACACCTTCATCGGTGCCAATTAAGTTGGTTAGCCATAATGTAATTTCGTTCTTAGTCTTTCCATTTTTACAGAAGGTGATTATTTTATTTAATAATCGATCCGGTTTAAAAGAGGCAATTAAAAATGTGCTTTTTGAAATTTGTTTATCATAACTAACAGTTAGATATCGCTTCTCATTCTTAATTTTATAAATTGAATTATTTGAATAATATTTAATCGGATATTTGCCGGATGCCTCTATTTTACGACCTAAATCTATTAATAACTGAAAATCAGGATTAATATAAATAGCACTATCACCTAAAACGCATGGCTCGTTATTAGGCAGTGATGCCCAGTTTAATGATGTGAATGCTGAAAATACGCCAAATGGTGTTGGCCTGTGACACATCCGGTTAAAATATTTTTGCAGCGTGAATTTTATTTTTTTATCTAAGCGGGTGTAGTCAAAATCATTTTTTTTTAATTCTGTATATAAACTTTCACTCGCAAATAGAATAGCCAATTGAAAGAAATTAGTTTTAATAATTTCATCAAGAGTATTATAATCAGCATGACTAATTGCAGGGGTTCTTAAAAATAGATAAGGACTAAATTTTATATTATTCATATTTAATAGTGATATATACTGTACCATCTTATTAATAGTATTCTTATAATCGTTTTGAATAGCCCTATGGCTTAAAGATGATTGCGAAAACGGTTTAGGATTATTAATTAATAAGATAATTTAAACGTGTTAAAGTATTTTATGCCTAATAATGCAATTAATATAGCTAAAAACTTAATTGGTATAATTATTTTTATTAAAAAATTATAGATACCTACATTTATAACATTGAATATTGATTGTAAGATTTAGCATTATAAAAGGGTAATAGCCTTATTTAATGAACCCTAATAATATTTAAACTACCTAAACCTTATCATATTTTTGGTTTTTTGCCCAGGAAAATTATTACTGTTCATTTCATTCATTTTTTTAAATGAAAAATTTCATTATAATAGGTATATTAATAACTAAGGCTCATAAAAAAAGCCTGTTATAAAATAACAAGCTTTTTATGATGGTGTTGGCTAATTAATTTTCCAATACCTGGTATATTTCAGCAAAGAGTAAACCGCTACCGCCGCCATAGTGCTGAATAACGGGGATGTTGAAAGACGATTTAAGTTGCTCCTTTTCATTATCACTTAATCCGGCACCCAAAAGCACAATATTAAATGTTGTACTAACACTTTTTTCCATTGCTTCTGAAACTGAAAAAGCAGTATTACCATTCCATTCCGGCTTACTGTTTATAAGCCGGAGTATGGTTGCCATAATTTCAGGGTGTTTGCCAACAACCAATATTTCAATTTTTTTCATCCTTTTTTAATTAAAAAACCATCGGGACTTCCATCAATAAAAATTCAGCATTTTCTAATACCTCAATGCTGAAATTTTCGGTATCCCAAATACCAAAACCATCTCGTGTATTTAAAACCTGGTCGCCAATTTTTACAGAGCCACTCAACATGAAAACATACACACCGTCGCCTTTAGCTTTCAATTGATATTCGGTATTTAAACCCTTATCAAAACTGCCTAAATGAAACCATGCATTTTGATAGATCCAAACACCAGCATCATTTTTATCAGGTGAAAGTACTTGTTGTAGTTTATTGTGCCTGTCGGCCTTATTAAGCGTTAATTGATCGTATCTTGGTTCAACATCCAATTTGTTAGGATAAACCCATATCTGCAAAAACTTTACAGTTTCATGCTGATCATCATTATGCTCTTCATGAAAAATACCAGTACCTGCACTCATAACCTGTATATCGCCGTCACTAATTACTGCAACGTTATTCATACTATCCAGATGTTTTAAACCGCCTTGTAGCGGAATGGAGATAATCTCCATATTATCATGCGGGTGTTTACCAAAGCCTTTACCGCCATCAACGGTATCATCATTTAAAACTCTTAATGCACCAAAATGCATTCTTTCAGGATTATAATATTGTCCGAAGCTAAAAGTATGATAACTTTTTAACCAGCCGAAATCGGCTTTACCGCGTGTATTTGCTGCGTGATATATTGTTTGTGCCATTTTCTTATAAATTTTATAATGCAAATTTACCTTCAAACTTTTTGTAGAAACATGACATAGATTAAGAAATAAGAGTTGTGGCTATTTTTTATTTTTTACCAGCATTTTATGCTGCATCCGGCTAAAAAATTCAGGTGTAACTCCTATATAAGAGGCAATTTGTTTTTTAGGCAGATAGTTAATAAGGGTGGGGTAGCGTCTGCAAAAATTATGGTAACGTTCTTCAGCTGTTATGCTCATGTTATCAATAACACGTTGTTGGTAGGCAACTAGCGAGTTTTCAGTAATTATGCGAAAAAAGCGTTCGAATTGGGGTATTTGATAATACAGTTTTTCCTGGTTTGCTTTGGATAGTAGTAGTGCATCTGTTTCTTCCAAAGCTTCAATGTTTAATATTCCGGGCTTTTGCGTTAACAGGCTATACATATCAGCAATCCACCAACCAACAGGAGCAAAACTTAGCACGTGTTCGTCGCCGTTATGATCAATAGTAAATCCACGTAAGCATCCTTTTATTACAAAGGTAGAATTTTTACAAACCAGTCTATTCTCTAAGACTAGTTGTTTGCGTTTGTAAGTTTTAGGCTGAAGTAGCGATAAAAAGTGCTGCTGTTCTTCTGCCGAAAGTGAAATATGCCGGGTAATGCTCTCAATTATAAGGTTGGATGACATCTATCGAAAATAGCTTTATAAAATGATAATCCGTAATGAAATTAATATTTTAGTGCCTGTTTATGAATAAATAAAGACTACCACTGCTGAAATTGCATTCTTATGTTGTAATTTAGTGTTATATTTTAACTTGACTACCAGTTAAGTTTCTTGTTGCAGTACATTTATTAATAATGCAGGCTAACGCATATATTACCATCAGGACAAGATTTACAATTTGTACAGTAATCGTAATGATTTTGTGCTCTTTTTATCTACTAGTTTTAGGGCAAAGCCTTACCATTAAAGATTCGGTCAACTTTCAAAAAGCATTAGTAACAAGCCACACAGATTTCGACAGGATTAATTATGAGCTAAAGCTTGCAGAATATTCTATCAGAAAGCCAGGTAGCTATAAGATAGATTTGGATAATGCAAGAATGTGAGCGTGATCATATTATTCGCGTATTAGAACGCTGTAGTTGGAAGATTTATGGCGAGGATGGTGCCGCAGAGATATTACAAATAAATGGCTCAACGTTAAGTTCCAGGATGAAAAAACTGGGTATTGAAAAAAGGGTGATGCTGAAAAATTAAATGTATAATTTTCAACGCAGCAAAAAATTAGCTTTTATTAAATGGATGATGCCGCCTGAAGCGATTTGAAGCCCCACACAAAATATAAGGAAGGCCATAACCCTGTTAATGATTTGTTCGTTATGTGAACCGATGTAGCCAATTAACCGGTTGGTATTAACATAAAAGATAAACACCAATATGCATATACCTATAACGGCAACTATCAAAGCGCCAAAGTTAAATAGATATTGAGAAAGATCGCTATTGGCACCATTTGCGCTTAGCGTAAAAAGCACGGCAATTGTACCTGCTCCAGTGGTAATAGGAAAGGTAATAGGATAAAAGAGCCTGTTATCAATTTCATGCGATTGCTCAGGTTTTTCCTTGCTGACCGAATCTGGTTCCGGATCGTCCTTTGTATCAGAGGCAAGAAACTCCCAGCCAATTTTGCAAATCATAATACCACCTGCTAATTGAATAATAGGGATTGATAAACCAAAAAGTTCCAATATCCAGTGGCCAATAAATAGAGTAGTTGCGCAAATTAGAAAAGCAAAAAAAGTAATTTTTTTAACGGCTGCAATTTTTTCTTTACGAGAGAGCCCGGTGAAGTATGGACTTACAATAAATGCCGATCCAATGGGGTTAACCACCGGAAAAAGCGCCACAAATCCAATAAATACTGAATGAATAAATGTGCTTATATATGGCGCCATGATAGTAATGAATTATTCGTTTTTTACGCCTAATATTAAGCGCAATATATATTGTGAATTAAGTATTGGATATATAATATATCATAATAAAAAAAGCCCTTTAATTGTTAAATTAAAGGGCTTTGAATACTACTGTTAAGTTTGCGGAGAGCTAGGGTTCTGATAATAGTGCCTCAGCACTCTCCAAACGCCGTTTTTGACCTCTTTTCTCGAATGACTCTACGATTAGCGCAATGACATTCTTTTTATCTTTTCTAGAAAAAAAAAGATTCCGAACCTATATTTAATCTATTATTAATCAGCAACTTACATTTTTAAAGTGTAATCTACTCTACGAATAACGCAATAGCAATTGACTCTAATTGTTGAATCAAATATACAAATATATTTATCAATAAAAGATCTAATTTTAATTGGTCAATCTACGAAGGGATGGATAAGCACATACCTTTATCAATGACCTTATCACAAAAAACTGACGGCTTTAGACAAAGAAGATTTTGCATCGGCCAGAAATGCAGTAAAATCGGAACTTACTAAACTGGATAATTTAGCAAGCGATGTGAAAATCAAATAGCAAAGTGAACTTTATGGTCACCGCCTCACCACTCTTGTTAGTTTATGCCGGTTCAATCATTAACGCGATGCTTTAAAACCCTTTTTTTGATGCGTGTCATCGAAGGGTTTTTTATACCCAGGTACGATGATATGTGGTAGGCGGCAATCCGGTTAACAATGTCGGGATGTTCATCCATCATTTTTAAATACCTCTCCTCCGGCGTATTGAATAAAAACTCTTCAGTACGTGATTGCGAGTAGTTGAAGAATAGTTCTGCAATTAAACGCCCGAACTTTTCCCATCCGCCCGGCAAAGTATATAAGTACTGAAGATTATGATACGTTATGGAGATGATTTCGGCATCTTCCAATGCCTGTATAAAATAATAACAGGGATATTGTGTAATAAAACTGCGGAAAGAAACGAGAAACTGCTTTTCAGAAAAAAAGTAAATATTTTTTTCTTCCTGAGTTTTTGGGTGAATATAATATACCCGGAAAATGCCTTTTACAATTAAAGCCAGATCGGTACACACAAAGCTTTGCATATTAAAAAACTCTCCCTTAGCAATTTTACGGGTTCGCCAATAGGGCAAACTGATCGCTACGTCTTCGGTAGTCAGTTCTGCAAAGACTTTTAATACTTCACTTAATCTTTCCTGCTTTTCATTCATCCCTTTTATCGCTTGTAGGTAATAGTATAAAGATGGTGATTAATGACCTAATAATTTTTAACCTAAGTGAAAATCGTTTAAAATGTTCCGGATTTTCACCTGGGTTAAAAATTATCCTTTTAAATCTACAGAGGTTTGTGCTATAAAAAATATAATTATGAACACAAATAACAATTTTAAATCATTAAAAAGGTTTACCCTGGCATTTATTATCGCCATCGCAGGTATTTTAAACTTTGCAGGATGTTCAAAAAAGAACAATGCTGTTCCTGCCAAAACATTCGTATTGGTGCATGGCTCATTTCAGGGCCCGTACGCCTGGCAATATGTGCAGGCGCAACTTGTGCAAGCAGGTCAAAAAGTTATCGTTGTAGAACTTCCCGGCCATGGGCAGGATCAAACGCCACCAGCCACCTTAACGCTTAATTCATATCGCGATAAAGTAATCGCAGCCATTAATTCTGTACAGGGGCAAGTAGTGTTGGTTGGCCATAGCCTTGGCGGTGCGGTGATAACAGACGTAGCCGATTCCATTCCCGGCCGTATTGAAAAATTAGTATACCTGGCAGGTTTCGTCCCGGCAAACGGCCAATCCGTTATCGATTTAAATTCAATGGATCCTAACTCACAGCTTACACCAGCCTTGATGCCATCGGCAGATTTTACCACCGCGAGTGTTGCCGATAGTTTGCTGCTTCCTATTTTTTGCCAGGATGGCAACGCTACAGTTAACCAACTGCTGATAGCGAATAACCGGCCTGAACCAGCCGCTCCATTGTATAGCAAAATAGTGCTTAAAAACCCCGCGATGGCTAATGTGCCTAAATATTATATCCACACTACCGAGGATAGGGCTATTACTATTACGCTACAAAACCAGATGGTTGCAGCTGCGGGTATTAAAAACATTTACACTATTGATAGCAGCCACAGTCCGCACCTCTCGATGCCGGATAAAGTTACGGCTATACTGTTGCAAATTATTAAATAACCCCAAACCATAAAGCAATGAAATTACAATTTGCGCAAACCGCGCCTGATTTTACCACAAAAGACAGCCAGGGGAATACTGTTCAACTAAGTGCCTTTAAAGGAAAAAAGGTTTTCCTTACATTTTATCGCAATGTTGGCTGTCCGGTATGCAATCTTCGCTTTCACGAGCTGTTATCGCTCGAAAATGAATTTAAAGCCAAAGGCCTCATCGTTTTGGCAGTATATGAAAGCAGCGAACTCAATGTTAAACGATATGTGAATAATGAAAATTACTATACGATTATGATCGCTAACCCTGGGTTTAATCTGTATGAAAAATATGCCATAGAACGCAGCACCATCAAACTGTTATCGTCTATTTACAAAGGGGTGATCGGCAAAGCCGAACAAGGTAAAAAGTTATATACACAGAAATTTGAGCAAGACGGCCATGCTAACTTAATGGGCGCTGAATTTTTAATTGACGAGAACGGCAAGATTGAAACTGCTTATTATAACCAGTTTATAAGTGATCATTTACCGATAAAGGCTATAAAAGAATTTATTAATAACTAGCCACCTGGTGAAATTCTCTTAAAATTTGATGTGGCTGAATGACAGCTGATACATTGTGTACCAGCTGTTTTTATATAATCAATTTATGAATTTTTTACCAAGTAAATTTAAGAAGGCCTTAATCGGGAGAAGCTTACGAAGAAAAACAACCGTTTTGGCATCTTTTCCAACCAAGGTTCTAAACGCCGTACTTTTCCCTGTAGACAATGCGTAGATCGCATCGACGATGGGCTGGGCACTAACTTTCGCCCCGTTATTGGATGCCGCATTTAAAACTGCCGACACTTTGCCCGTAATCAGATTATAATCTTTAATGATCTCGCTTCTGCTGAAAGTAACGTTCTCTCCAAAGGAAGACCCAAACCCTCCGGGTTCAACCAAATGCAGGTCAATGTTCAACGGTTTTAATTCAAATGTTAGCCCTTCCGTCAATCCTTCCAGCGCGAATTTGGACATATTGTATAAAGAACCAAGTGGCAATGCCGTACTGATACCCATTACCGAGCTGATATTGATGATCTTTCCAGACCCGTTGCCCCGGAAATGAGGGAGTATAGCGCGTATTACATTAATCACACCCCTAACATTTACCGCAAATTGCTGATCAATAGCTGCTTCATCTGTTAGCTCCAACGCGCCGTACATGCCTATGCCGGCGTTGTTTACCACTACATCTATCTTTCCAAAAGCTGCGATAACATCTTTAATGGCTATTTTCACATCACCAATTTGTGTTACATCCAGTTTAAACACCTTTATATTGGGGAATGATGCAAATTCTGTTTCCTTTTCCGGGCTGCGCATTGTTGCCGCTACGTTCCAGCCATTTTTTGCGAAATGAATCGCGGTTAACCTGCCAAGCCCCGTGCTGGTGCCGGTGATAAAAATTGTTTTTGCCATCCTGATTTTTTTTATCAAACGTATTACTTATTTGATATATATTCGTAACCAGTATACTCAAGTATACCAAAAGAATGACCAGATATGGACAAACCGACAATAGTTAGAAACGAAGCACAAGAAATACAAGCGCTTCAGGATACCCTTTACGTAATAGGCGGGAAATGGCGCTTGCCTATCATGAACTCTTTATGTAACGGCAATACCAGGTTCAGAGAGATAGAAAGAAGTATCCCCGGAATTACCACAAGGATGTTATCTAAGGAACTTAAGGAATTAGAACTTAACCAAATCATCAGCCGAACCGTGCATGATACGTCCCCGGTGCTTGTTGAATATAAAACCACAGATTATTGTAAAACGTTTAGCGCGATTTTACTGGAAATGATCAAATGGGGTATCGAGCATAAAAAACATATAACCCGAAAAAACTGATTATTAATAAATTATGCTGATTCCTGAAAAGTACAGCACTATTTAATAAATCGTAAGGTAATTATCAACAGGCGATCAGTTAGTTATAACGACTGAAAACAAAAAAGTCCTTTATTGGGACATCCGTAACAAGAACAGTAAATGAATTAAACTGGGATATACACATCACTGTTGGCTTTACGTTCATTTTTTATTAAATTCGTTTTAAATTGGTCAGCAAGTGGCAGAAATAGATATCCTTTCGGATGAGGAATTGGTGCTTTTATTAAAAGAAGGCAGTGAACCTGCACTTTCTGCTTTATATTTGCGGTATTGGAGCAAATTACTTGCTGTAGCGACCAACAGGCTCGATGATGCTGAAGAAGCAGAAGAATGTGTACAGGATGTCTTTTTTCGCCTTTGGCAACGCCGAAAAGAACTGAAATTATCACATAGCCTGGCTACCTATCTTGCTGTAGCAGTAAAATACCGGGTTATAAATGCAATGGATAAGCAATATCGCATTCGAAACCGCATGAAACGTTTTTTACCTGAGGTGCCCCAACATGCTGTTTTTTCAACCGAAGATTATATTCTTGAAAAGGAATTGCAGGAAACAATTACTGCTTCTATTAATAAGCTTCCGGAAAAATGTCGTATCGTGTTTAAAATGAGCCGTGAGCAGGGGTTAACACATAGGCAAATTGCGTCAGAACTGGATATTTCAGAAAAAACTGTAGAAGCTCATATCTCAAAGGCGATTAAAGACATTAAGAATAATTTAGTAGTTAGTCTGCCGGCTTTTTTGGCGTATTTCATCAGTCAACATTTAAATTAACTGTCCTTTTTGGATAATCCTTTAAAATTTTACAAAGATTTCACTTTATTTTAACATTGACTAAGGGTTCGACCGGTTTTTTCTGACTATATGGGAAAATTACCGCATGGAAGTTCAGGAAAGTAAGAAATATTTGCAGGAATTGGCCCACAAAATCAAAGAAAGTGTTCATCTGACTATTGAAGAACAGGATTATTTTGATAAATGGTACAATAGTTATGCTGATGAATTGCTCGAATTGCCGGAAAATTATGCTCCAGACACCAATGTGATCCGTGACAGGATGCTGGCTAAAATCGAAGAAAGGATCAGGAAAAGCAATATTCGGTATACAAGCACCCGATCTTTATGGTCGCGTATTGCTGTTGCTGCAACACTCTTATTGTTTATTTCAGTTGGGGCCTACTTTATACTCGGTAAAAGGCGGGTGCCGGAACAGGTATCCCAAATTCAATATGATATTAAGCCAGGTAAGAACCAGGCTACCCTGACGTTAGCAAATGGTCAAAAGATCATTTTAACAAAAGGATTGAATGGTAAATTAGCGCAACAGGGTAATACCAGTATTGCAGTAAGCTCAAGTAATGCCATCACTTATACAACTGTGGCTAAAAATGCAGAGGTCGTAACATATAATACACTTTCTACTGCCCGTGGCGAACAGTCACCTTATCCGCTGATCTTATCAGACGGAACGAAGGTTTGGCTTGACGCTGCTTCAACTATAACTTTCCCAACAGTATTCAATGGTAAAAGCAGGCTGGTTAAGATCACAGGTCAGGCTTATTTTGAAGTGGCGCATAATGCCGCCCATCCCTTCAAAGTATCTGTAAGGGACTTGGCAGTTGAAGACATTGGTACGCAATTTAATATTAACGCATACGAGGATGAACCGGCTATCCGTACATCGCTATTGAACGGCGCAGTGCGCGTGGTTAGGCAGGCTGGTCAGCAATCGGTTGTTTTAAGCCCTGGTCAGGATGCGGTTGCTGCCTCCCGGCTTTCAGTTAAAGAAGGCGACCCTGAGGAAAGTACAGCTTGGAAGAATGGTTATTTCCGCTTTAATGATGAAAATATTCAAGGCGTAATGCGGCAACTGGCCAGATGGTACAATATCGATGTAATTTATGTTGGCACGCCACCGTCTGTGGGCTTCAATGCACATATTTCCCGGTATAAAAATATCAGCCAGGTACTTAAAGTGCTTGAATTGACAAAGATGGTTAAATTTCAGGTAGAAGAAAGGAGGGTGATGGTGAAACAATAATGTTTTTCGCCGCCGCTCTAAATAAGAAAGCCATCCCGGTTGGAGCCGGAATGACTTGAAGTTGGATCAGGCGGATAATTAATTCAAACTATTCACGAACACGCTGTGCTTTAGGCTTCTGGAAAAAGAAAAAGCAAGCGCACTAACCCAAAACAAATGTACAATTTTTACCCTGAAATACTTGTGCCACCGCATAAGCGTGGCCGCACAGCTAAAATTTTCTTGATCATGAAGCTTACCACATTGATTATTATTTGCTGCATCTTACAGGTAAGCGCGTCTACTTTTGCCCAAAAGGTAACGTTAAAAGAAGAAAAAGGCTCATTAAAAACCGTTTTCAATCAGATTAGTAGCCAAATCGGTTATGATTTTGTTATAACCAGCAATTTATTGTTACAGGCAAAACCCGTTACTATTAATGTTAAAAACATGGAGTTGAATGAGGCGCTGGCTAAAATTTTCAATGATCAGCCGTTAAGTTTTACGATCCAGGAAAAGACCGTCGTTGTTTCTCAAAAAGAAGTAGCCTTGGTGGTTCAAAACTCAAAAAATACTACAGCTTTACTTACGCCGGTTTTAATATCGGGTAAGGTATTGGATGAAAAAGGGCTGCCGTTGACAGGCGTGAGCATTAGAGCAAAAGGCTCACCAAACGCTGGTACAACAACCAATGATAAAGGTGAATTTATTGCAACCGCCGCTGGCCCTGATGCGATTATTGAATTTAAGTATGTAGGTTACATAACCCAGGGAATACCGGCAAGTCAGCTAAAAAATGCACGCATTGTGCTGAAAGAAGATATAAGCAAATTGGATGAGGTACAGATAATTGGCTACGGTACAACTACCAAACGCGCCAATACCGGCGATGTAACTACTGTTACTGCGTCAACCATATCGCAATACCCAACTACTAATGTATTGGACGTATTACAAGGCACCGTACCCGGTTTGGATATTTATAAAAATACAGGTAATGCAGGTAGTTCATACAAAGTACAGATACGCGGTCTTAACGGCTTTTCGGCAGCCCAGCCATTATATGTAATTGATGGGGTACCTTACCGTTATGGCAATAGTAATGTTAGCACCAACAACCTTAGCCTGGGCGCTAATACTGCCAATGGCGGCAGTGGGGGAGGTTCGGGAGGATACAATGCCCTCGGATTTATTGACCCTGATGATATTGAAAGTATCAGTGTGCTGAAAGACGCCGATGCAACTGCAATTTATGGGTCGCGCGCTGCGGATGGTGTTATCCTTATCACTACTAAAAAAGGCAGGGCAGGGGCTCCTACTATAAATGCCAGTGTTTATACCGGGGTTAGTGACGTAGCTCATTTTCAGCCAATGCTTAACCTGCAACAATATTTACAAATGCGCCATGAAGCCAAGGCAAACGATGGTTCGGCTATTAATACAACCGATTATGATATAAACGGGGTTTGGGATACTACCCGCAGCACCAATTGGCAAAAAGCGCTTATAGGTGGATTTGCCCACAATACCAATGCACAAATTGGCATGTCAGGCGGTAGCGACCTGGTGCAATATCGCATTAGTGGAGGTTATAATTATACAAGCGACCTGGAGCATTTGGGCGGTAATGATCAGTCGGCCAGTTTAAATGTAAATATTACCGGTAGTACAAAAGATAAAAAATTTACTACAACATTTAGCGGTGGATACTTTTATGACCTCAATACCCAATCGCAGAGCGACCTGACCGGTGACATCAATTTGGCGCCGGATGCACCTGCATTATACACATCAGCCGGAGCAATCAATACGCAAAATAATACCTTCTTTAACCCACTATTGAGTAAAAATGCCATTAATAATACCCCAAGCAATAACCTTACATCCAGTCTTATACTGAGTTATAAACCTATTGCCGACCTGGAGATTAAACTAACCTCCGGTTATAATAAACAGGAAACTAACGAATTTTTAGGCAATCCCAACAGTTCTTTCGCGCCAGGTTCTACCTCTTTGGGCTATAGTCAGTTTACTTACGACAACAATAGCGCCTGGAGTATTGAGCCACAAATAAATTACACTAAAAAAATAAGTAAGGGTACGCTTTTGGCTACAGCGGGTGCCAGTTTACAGGATACGTATGCATCCACGATGTCCTTAACCGGGTCAGGTTACTCAAGCGATCTGTTACTGAATAGCCTTACAGCCGGTACCAGTATAACAACATCTGTCCCATACACTGTTTCTCCGCAAAAATTCGCTGCATTATTTTTTCGTGTTAACTACAATTGGGCCGATAAATATTATTTAGATCTTACTGGTCGTGATGATGGTTCCAGCAACTTTGGCCCTAACAAGCAATATCACTTATTTGCAGCAGCAGGCGCAGGCTGGATATTTTCTGAAGAAAGCCTGATTAAAGACAACTTGCCGTTCCTGAGTTTTGGCAAATTGCGGGGAAGTTATGGTTCAACCGGGCGCGATCAAATTCCGCCGTATTCTTATTTAAGCACTTATAGCAGTACAGGTTCTTCGTACAGTGGTGTTGGCGGTCTTGTGCCTACACAGTTGCCTAATCCTAATCTGCAATGGGAAACCACTAAAAAGGCCGAACTGGGTCTCGAACTGCAATTCTTGAAAGGCCGCATCGCTTTCCAAACGGATTTTTACCGCAACCGTACCTCTAATGAGTTACTGGCGAGCTCACTTTCACTTGTTTCAGGGTTTAATACCATCAGCGCTAACCTACCTGCATTGATCCAAAATGAGGGTTTTGATGTAACGTTGACTACGACTAATTTCAAAAACAAAAACTTTTCATGGTCCACTACTTTCCTGTTCACGCGAGATCGTAACAGCCTGTTAAAGTTCCCTAACCTGGCAAATTCATCTTACGCCAATACTTTAGTTATCGGCCAGCCTGTTAACATTACTAAAGTATATCGCTTTGGCGGTGTGAACCCTCAAACAGGTATTTATCAGTTCTATGGCGCCAATGGTCAGATCAGTGCAGGATTAAATCCGAATGTTGATAAAGATGTATTGATCAATACAAACCCGGATTTTTATGGTTCGGTACAAAACAATATTACTTACAAGCAATTTTCGCTTAGCTTTTTATTCAGGTATATTAAGCAAACCGGCCGTAACGCCCTTTATAATATGGGCATTATTCCCCCTGGTTTGAGCGCCAATACCAATTATAATTCCCTTGTACTAAACCGTTGGCAAAAACCGGGGGATGTTGCCAGTGTTCAGCGTTATGGAACCAGTATACTATTGTTGCTTGCCCAAAACAATGCTGTACAAAGTAGTGCAGCTTATGGCGATGCTTCTTACATACGGTTGCAAAATTTGGCTCTTAATTATACGCTGCCGCAAACGCTTGCCAATAAAATGGGAATGCATAACCTACAGGTATTTGTACAAGGCGATAACCTGTGGACCATCACCGGTTATAATGGCCTCGACCCGGAAACCCAAGGTGCATACTCACTGCCGTCGTTAAGGGTAATGACTGCAGGTTTACGATTAACCCTTTAACCCCCAGAAACAATGAAAAATCAGTATAACTATATAAAAGCTGCAAAAGCGCTATTCTGCATAGCCAGCATTGTTATAGCGGCCGTTTTTACCGGATGCAAAAAAGTAATTGATGTTGGTCCTCCAAAAACTATGATCAATTCCGCCAACGTATACACTTCAAATACCACTGCCGAAGCTGTTGTTGCAGGGCTGTTTTTAAACCTGGCTTCATCTGGCCATATGTATAATGGGTCTGCGAGTGTAACAATACAGCAGGGTTTAGCAGCAGATGAACTTAAAGATTATTCAGCATCAGCAACCGGGACTACCCAGTTCTATACAAATTCACTTAATAGCCAGAATTCTTATTACTGGACGGAAATATATTCTGAATTATTCATCTGCAACTCGGCTATTGCCGGTCTAACTTCATCATCAGCCGGTTCTTTAACACCAGCTATAAAACAGGAATTACTTGGCGAAGTGAAATTTGCAAGGGCATACATCTTCTTTAATGCAGTTAATTTGTATGGGGATGTACCGCTGCCACTAACTACAGATTACACTGTAAATACTACGTTAAGCCGTTCGCCTTCTGCTACAGTTTTAAACCAGGTAGTACAAGATCTGACGGATGCTCAGGGCCTGCTGCCTGATAACCAATATGTAACGCTGGCCGGCACAGCTGATGTAAACCGCTTGTTGCCTAATAAACAAACAGCAAGCGCATTGCTGGCGCGTGTTTATTTGTATATGAAAAATTGGAAAGATGCCGAAACCCAGGCGACCAATGTTATTGGTGGTTCATCCTACCTTTTGGAACCGGTTCTGACGAATGTTTTCCTGAAAACATCACGCGAAACCATCTGGCAGCTTCAGCCCGCAACTACCACTGCAGCCAATGCTGATGCAAGTGTATTGGTGATGACTGGGGCGCCCACTGGTTTTGTTAATATATATGCATTGAGCGACAGCCTTGTAAATGCATTTGAAAGCGGCGACAACCGTTTTATCAATTGGGTTGGCACAATACAATCGGGTACAACCACTTATTATTATGCATATAAGTACAAGCAGAATGTTGCTTCAACCACTGTAAATGAATATCCTATTATGTTCAGGCTGGCAGAGCAGTACCTTATCCGTGCCGAAGCTCGTGCCGAACAAAACAACCTCAGCGGAGCGCAGGCGGATCTGAATGCTATACGCAACAGGGCTGGTTTGAATAATACAACAGCTGCTACGCAAACCGATGTGCTGAACGCTATTTACCATGAGCGGCGGATAGAGTTATTCCTTGAGTTCGGCCACCGATGGTTCGATCTGAAAAGGATCGGTCAGTTGGATGCTGTGATGACAGTGTTTGATCCGCTAAAAGGCGGAACATGGAGCCCGTACAAAGCATTGGTACCCATACCGGCATCGGAGATCAGTGTAAATTCTCATTTAATACAAAACCCTGGCTATTAACTAAAAATATTCAATTCTCTTTTAATACCGGAAGCATTTAAGCTTCCGGTATTGGAAAAATATTGTTCATAACAATCATTGATATATATGAAAACAATCAAATTTTTATGCCTCATAGGGGCAGGTATTTTATTGTCGGCAGGTGCGAAGGCACAAAACCTGCAATACAATATTACCGGCAAACTGCAAAATATATCTACCATGCCTGCCAAGATGTACCTTACGGAAGTATTACCGGTTGGCATACTTTCCAAACCGGTAGACAGTGCCGAGGTAAAGGACGGCGAATACCATTTTAGTGGTCAGCTTACTACTGACGAAGCTTTTGGCGTGGGTATTTCTGATCAGCTTAAAGGCGGAAGCCCCCTCAATAAAATAGCACTGATCATTGACAAGGGCGACTTTGTGATAACCTCGAATAAGATCATTAGTAATTATACAGTAACCGGCAGCGGGGCTACCGCTAACAGCCAGTTTGAGGATATGAGAAGCTCTACCAGGGCAACTACAGACTCTATAAGGGATATGCAACTCAGCGATGCGTACAAAACCGATAAAGCTGTGCAGAGGGAGGCGCAGTTAAAATCGTTTCATATGATAAGTAAACTCATTTTTAGTATGTATACCTACATTAAGGCCCATCCTGAAAAACGTATTAGCCCTTATGGTACACTTTTCCTGGTAGAGGTTCCGTTTTTACAACAACCCGGAAAAGATACACTTGTATCGCTATTGCCTGAAAGGGTTAAGGCCGATAAGCTGGGGAAAGCTATATTAAGTGCTTATGCCCACGGCAAAGCAGTTACAGATTCGCTGCGAAATGCAGCTGCAGAAAAAATGAGTTCAATACCTATTGGCAGTAAAGAGCTTGATTTTACACAAAATGACATTAAAGGCAACCCCGTTAGCTTGTCATCATTTAAGGGGAAATACGTATTGGTGGATTTTTGGGCCAGCTGGTGCGCACCCTGCCGTGCCGAAAACCCTAACGTGGTGAAAAATTACGAACAGTATAAAAGCAAAGGCTTTACAGTTTTAGGCGTGTCGCTTGACGGGGCTTCGACCAAAGCTGCCTGGATAAATGCTGTTGCAAAGGATGGCCTCAATTGGACGCAGGTGTCCGAACTGAATGGCTGGACAAACAGCGCCGCAATACAATATGGTGTGAAATCCATTCCGCAGAATTTTTTGATAGACCCTAATGGCGTGATCATTGGCAAAAACCTACGTGGCGAAGACTTGACAAAAAAACTGGCAGAAATATTTAACAAATGAATTTAAGAAAGATCATCCTGATTTCAGCCGCACTATTTAGCGCCGGAAATATATTTGCACAAATTATACCCTTAGATACACTGGTACGTAGCGGTAAGTTAGCCAATGGCTTCACCTATTACATTAGGCATAATGAGCAGCCTAAAAACCGGGTAGAGTTTTACCTTGTAAATAAGGTGGGCTCTATATTGGAGGACGAGGACCAGCGCGGCCTTGCTCATTTTATGGAGCACATGAACTTTAACGGCACCAAACATTATCCAAAAAATGACCTGATAGATTTTTTGCAGAAGGCCGGTGTACGGTTTGGCGCCGACCTGAATGCTTACACCAGCTTTGACGAAACGGTTTACGAGTTGCCTATCCCGACTGATGACCCTACTATGTTTGGCACCGGATTGGGTATTATGCGCGATTGGGCACAGGATGCTACGCTTGACCCTGTAGAAATAAACAATGAGCGTGGCGTTGTACTTGAAGAGGAACGCTTAGGCAAAGGGGCTAAAGATCGTATTTCGCGCCAAACCCTGCCGTTGATGCTTAACCATGCACGTTATGCAGAGCGTTTACCCATCGGCAAAGATGAAATACTTACCAAATTTAAACCTGAGGTGATTAAAAGGTTTCATCATGACTGGTACCGGCCTGATTTGCAGGCAATTATTATAGTAGGTGATATTGATGTGAACGAAGCTGAAAAGCTGGTAAAGGCAAAATTTTCCGACTTGCAAAATCCAATAAATGAACGAGCCAGGACACGTTATAAAATACCATTAACAGGTAAAAGCCAGTTTATAGCCGTAACCGATAAGGAAGAAACCGCCACTACGCTGGAAGTGATTATGAAACATACAGCACCTGGATTAAAAACCGAACAGGATTACCTGGAGTCTGTTAAACGTAACCTGCTTAGCCAATTGATGGATGCATGGCGTAATGCTCAGCTATCCCGTGAGGTCAATCCTTCTTATATAGGTTTAAGCATGGGTATAAATGGCTTCCTCAATAATTTGGATGCGTTCACTTTTGCTGTATCGGTAAAAGAAGGATACCTACAGCAGGGCTTTGAACAAACCTGGAGTATGTTGGAAGGAATCAGGCGATATGGTTTTACTCAGCAGGAGTTGGAGCGCGCTAAACAAAATTACTTACGTAATTTACAAAGCGCTGTAATGGAACAAGGTAAATCACCCTCGATAAGCTATGTGAAAGAATATCAACGCCTGTTCCTGAACGGCGAAGTATCGCCCGGAATTGCCTGGGAATACCAATTTACTAAAAGTCATATTCCGGGCATATCGCTGGCAGACATAACCGGTTTGATGAATGAGTACCTTGGCTCAAAAGACGTTGATATTATACTTACAGCTCCTGAAAAAGATAAAGTCGGATTGCCGGATTCAGCAACTGTTAATGACTGGATAAAGGCTATTGCAAAAAAAGACATTAAGCCCTATCATGAAGAGCAGGTAGATGATAAGTCGTTGTTAACCAAGTTGCCAAAACCTGGTAAACTAATAAGTCGGCAAAACATTCCGCAGATCGGCATAACCAAGCTTATTTTAAGCAATGGTGTTACGGTTATATTAAAGCCAACTGATTTTAAGAACGACCAGGTCATATATGGAGCTTTCAGCCCAGGGGGTACCTCGCTGTATGATGGCGTTGATTTTGATGTGGCAAATAATGCCGGCGCTATTATGGGTAATATGGGCTTAGGCAGGTTTAACTCAGTACAGCTATCGCAGGTTTTAACGGGGAAAGTCGCAGCATCTTCAGCTAATATTGGCCCACGCAGTGAAACAATTAATGCCAAAGCATCGCCGCAAGATCTGGAAACAGCCTTGCAGCTTACTTATTTACAATTTACTGCACCTAAACAAGATAGCCTGATATTTAATAATACTATAAATAACGGTATTGCTTTGTTAAACGGCAGGCATAACGACCCTAATACTGTATTTATTGATACCATGAGCTATATAATGAGCGGTAGAAATTATCGCGCGGCTGTACCTACTGAGGCCAGATGGCATAAAATGACCCTACAGCATACCTATGATATTTACCGCGAGCGCTTTGCAGATGCAGCAAATTTTACTTTTATTTTTGTAGGAAATTTCCAGGTAGACAAAGTTATACCATTACTGGAGCGTTACCTGGGCTCATTGCCGGCAACACATCAGCATGTTCAGGCACGTGACCTGGGAATACATATTCCTATCGGGCACATTGAAAAAAAAGTATTTAAAGGCAGCGAGAATAAAGCCATTGTAAGGGTTGTACTTAGTGGCGAATTTCAATACAATCCACTGGCGATACTGCAATTACGGGCACTTAGTGATATTTTACAGATCAAAGTATTGCAGCGATTGCGCGAAGCAGAAGGCGAAGTATATAGTCCGCAGGTACAAAGTGTTTTTAATAAGTATCCGAATAACCGTTTCGCTACAGTAATTCAATTTGGCTGCGCACCGCAAAATGCCGACCACCTGGTTACACTATTGGTACAGGAAATAAAAACCTTGCGAGAACAAGGGCCACAGGCCGATGATATTGAAAAATTTAAGGCGCAATACCAGAAAGGTATAGAACAAGGACTGAAGGATAATAGCTTTTGGTATGGCTACCTATTAAATCAATATGAAAATAAAGAAGATGTACTACAGGTGCTGGATATAAACAAAAACCTGGGTAAGATAGATGCTCCATCACTGCAGAAGGCTGCGCAGATATTTTTTTCTGGGCAGAATATGATAACGTTTGAACTTTTGCCTGAAAGTCAGACCAACTGAGTTATGATGTAATTTAGAAAAAAAATCGATTAATTATTAATAGTCAGTCAATTGTTAAAGTACAGCGCGGCGCGAGGCCGCGCTGTTTTACGACGATACAAGAACCAATCGGTTTGAAATTTACACAGGCTGGACATCGATTTGAAATTCCCGAATGCAATTGATCTGCAAAAAGCAAAAGAAGTTATCAACCAAACCATTGATAAAGACGAAAATGTACTCGCAGAACCCAAAAGGCGTATCGGGGTAATTCTGCTTGATCCGGATAGTTATCACTTAATGGTTAGCGTTTGGGTTTCTGCTCACGGTTTCGTGGACACCAAAATGAAAGTGCAGGAAAATATAATTGAAGCTTTAAATTAAGATTCTTGGTCTATAGTTTATTTATCTTTTTTACTGTGCTGATCTCGCCATTTCGTTCCAGATAAACTTTGTCAATTAAAGAAAGATCATCCGTTAATGCCGATTTACGTATACCTTGGATGACATCCTCCTCGCTGAGTAATGCCCGCGTTAAATTATCATGTTGGATCTTCCCTTTATGAAACAATAATATTTTATTACCTTCTACCAAGTGTGAAAAGCCGGGATAACGGACTATAAGCCACCCAAAAATACGATGCAACACCACAACGATCAGGCAAGAAGCTGCAACCGGTAGTAACGGAGAAGCACCGACAACGGCGCGACTCATGATCGCGCCGAGTAAAATAGGAATTATGTTATCCATTGGATTACGTAAGCCAAATGATCTGCGACCGGACAGTCTGATCAGCGAAAGGCTATATACAAAAGCAGCGCTTGCACGTAAACTCATCTGAAGCGTGTTCAAGTGTTCGCCATTGCCGAATAATTTTGTAATTGTATCCATGATCAAAATTAATCAAAAGAAAAATAATTAATTTAAAAATTAATCGTTAATGGCATATAACTAACAGATTAGATCACTGTCAGTTAATAGTTATTTAGCAGGACGGGGATGGGTGGGTTGTGCAATCCTGTTTTTAATTTAACAAAGTGTTATCTCTAAACGGGTATATATTAACTATCCCTGTTTTTTAGCATGCCTGTCTGTTAAAAAAACCTTCAAGAGGTTACTCAACGATAGTTGAATAGCCTCCTGAGAGATGGTAAACATTAATTTCCTTAACTTATCACTTGGCCATGTCTAATTGTTTTTCGATATTCTCAATAGCAGCAAGGTGGAATTTTAATGTTGGCAAAGTTTGTTGTGCAAAAGCCTTTACACCCGGATCTTTCCCTGTGATAGCATAATTTTCAAACATCTGTACTGTACTGCGATGTAGCTGTCCTTAATGTATTCCGGTTGCGGATCCATTTTTTTCCTGAATGCCCGGTTGCTTGCCCTGCTTCTTGGGTTTTTTGATTACTGTTGCCATGATATTACTCGCCCGGTTTAAGTACTACTTTAACACAATCTTCTTCCTTGTTGTTAAAAATATCATAGCCATGCTCAACCTGGCTTAATGGAAGTGTGTGGGTGATGATATCATCCAAAACCACTTTTTCTTCTTTTACCAACTCAATTAGGTGGTCAATGTAATTTAAAACCGGTGCCTGCCCCTGATGAATGGTTATGCCTTTATCAAACATGCGGTGTACCGGGAAATTGTCATAAGGCGAACCGTAAACACCCATGATACTTACCTTGCCCATACGGCGCACTGCCTTGAAACACAAGTCGATCACTTTATCATTTCCAACTTCAAAATTAATAAGCTTGGCTTTTGCTTTTTCAAGGAAATTGCTTTCCGATTCAAAACCTACCGCATCAACACAAACATCCGCGCCACGGCCGCCGGTCATTGCCCTGATCGCTTCCACTGCATCAACTTCATGCGGATTGATTGTTTCAACCTTATTAACTGCTTTGGCTTTTTCCAAACGATAATTTAATGGGTCAATTGCGATTACCCTGCTTGCACCATTTAACCAGGCTGCTTTTTGCGCCATTAAGCCAACCGGGCCCGAACCAAAAATGGCAACAACTTCGCCGCCCTGTAACTGCGCCCAGTCAATAGCCGACCAGCCGGTAGGAAATATATCTGTTAAAAAAAGCACTTGCTCATCGCTCATATTTTCAGGTACTACACGTGGGCTGATATCTGCATAAGGTACTCGCACGTATTCTGCCTGCCCGCCCGAATAACCGCCATATAAATCGGTATAACCAAATAAAGCAGCGCCTTTGCCATCGGCTAAATCGCCTTCGGGCCCGTAGTGTTTATAGTTAGAATTTTCGCAAGCCGGTGATGCCCCATGCTGGCAAAAAAAGCAATGGCCACACGAAATAGGGAACGGAACTACCACGCGGTCACCTTTTTTTAGATTCTTTACCTCAGGGCCTACTTCTTCAACAATGCCCATAAATTCGTGGCCCATTATCATCGGCTCTTTTTGAGGCACAGCCCCACTTAATATGTGAAGGTCGGAGCCGCAAATGGCGGTTGCTGTAACCTTTAAAATAACGTCGCCTGGTTGTTCAATTCGTGGATCGGGCATGGTATCATACGTAATTTTGCCCGGGTGGTGAAATACTGCTGCTTTCATAGGTTTATTTCTTTTTGATTAATTATTTCTATTTGAACAAAAACAATACCGAGCTGTTATCTCCATATGAAAAAATATCAACCAATTGTACCGAGAGATGGTCAGCAGGAAAGCGCCTGGCAGCATGGTTTAACTGATATAGCGAATATTTCAGCTGTAGATTCAGAAAATATTTATGATTGCCTGATTGTGGGCGGCGGCATTACAGGTTTAACTGTAGCTTTAATGCTACAAACAAGTGGTCAGAAAACTGTATTGGCCGAAGCACACACTATCGGTTTTGGAACTACAGGAGGAACCAGTGCCCACCTCAATACATTTGCTGACACAACCTACAAAGAAGCTGAAAGCGCCTTCGGCGAAAACGGTGCTAAATTATTTGCAGAGGCGATACAAGCAGGCTTTGATATTATCAAAACTAACATAACTAAATATAAAGTCGATTGCGATTATGAATCCAAACCCGGCTATTTATATGCCGAAACAGATGATGAAGCAAAGCAACTGGATGATGTATACAATGGCGCGGTTAAAGTGGATGTCGCGGTACAATACACGGCGGACGTACCTACCCCGGTGAGCTATAAAAAAGCACTACGATTCCCGGATCAGGCGCAATTTCATCCTTTAAAATATTTGATGGCTTTAAAGGAAGCATATATTAAAGCGGGCGGTGTAATTTTAGAACATACCCTTATTGAAGCAATTGAAAAAGAAGATAATCATTTAACCGCTGGCAATATAAAAGCCAAAAAGGCGGTGTATGCCACACATATGCCACCAAATATTAACCTGTTTAACTTTGAATGCGCGCCGTATCGCAGTTATGTAATGGCTGTAAAATTAAAGAGCGGCAAATACCCGGATGCTTTAATTTATGACATCCAGGAACCATATCATTATGTACGATCACACACTATCGACGGGCAAGAGTTGTTGATTGTTGGCGGCCTCGATCATAAAACTGGGCACGATGATCCGGAAAAAGCCTTTGCCGAATTGGAAAAGTATATCCGAAATTACTACAATGTATCATCGGTAAAATATAAATGGTCGTCACAATATTATGTGCCTGTGGATGGTTTCCCTTACATTGGCAAAATGCCATTAGCTAAAGATGGTATATTTTGCGCCACCGGTTTTAATGGTAATGGGATGATGTTGGGTAGCGTAGCCGCAAAAATAATAAGTGATTTAATTTTAGGTAACCAAAGTCCGTACGAAAAATTATTTAGCCCATCGAGAATTAAACCGGTTGATAGTTTTACTGAGTTCGCGAAAGAAAACGCCGATGTTGCCTATCACTGGGTGGCTGACCGCATTGGCATAAAAGAAACGGATTCATTAAAAAGATTACAACCCGGTACCGGTAAGGTAATTGAGGTTGATGGCAAAAAAGTTGCGGCTTATAAAGATGATGAAGGCGAGGTACACGCGCTAAGTCCTGTTTGTACCCACGCTGCCTGTATTGTAAACTGGAATAGCGGAGAGAAAAGCTGGGATTGCCCATGCCATGGAGCAAGGTTTGACATTTACGGTAAAGTTATAACCGGACCTGCTACTATAGATTTAGACAGGATAGAATAATTTAGTTCAATTAAATAGAAAAAAGGAGGAATTATGCCTTGGTATAATGGAGATTACCCGCCCAGTTATAAAAATCAACCAAAAAAAATAAGGGATAAGGCGACAGAGATCGCTAATGAAGTACTAAAAACCACAGGTAATGAAGGTGAAGCTATCGCCACCGGTTTAAAGCAGGCACGTGCTCATTTTAAAAATGAAGAAGAAAAGGATCGACATAAATTAGATGCAGAGCTAAACGAATTATCATAGTGGTTGCTATGATCGCTGTTAATTGTTAGCAAGACTTATCATTTGTGTTGCATTTTGAGGCGCATGTGCTTCCATATCATTATTAAAATAGCACCACGCTTCGTTAACATTAGCATTTGAGGAAATTTCTGAGATCTTTTTTGACAATTCATTTTCGGTATATAGTGTACGATAAAGTTGCGGCACACCGTGAAAACGATAATAAGTCAACGGCGTGTTCACTATTACCTGCTGAGGCAAATCCGGATGGCTCATACCGCAAAAAGTAATGCAGTGTTCAGCGAGTTTTTCGTAAACCGATTCGCGCCACCAAGCAGGGTGACGGAACTCCAGTACGTTTTGGAATGCGGGATCGAGGTTATCAATGATGCGATCAAGCTTTTCTTGGCTAAAAGTAAATCTTGGCGGCAACTGGAAAAGAACTGGTCCAAGCTTTTCCTGTAAACCTTCACTTATAGTTGAGTAAAAGCTGCCCAGCATTTCCTGCGAATTATGAAACTGTTTAAAATGAGTGATAGCGCGGGGTGCTTTTACAGCAAACCTAAAATCAGCTGGACTCATATTATACCAGTTTTTTAAAAACGACAGTTGTGGGAACCTGTAAAAAGTAACATTTAGCTCCAATGTTTTAAAATGTTCACTATAAAATTCAAACCATTTTTTTTGAGCTAACCCCTCTGGATAGAAATTTTTTTTCCAATGCATGTAATGAAACCCCGAACATCCGATATGCCATTTCATTTTTTTTTATTATCAATTATTATTCCATACCATACAGCTGTAATATCAATAGTATAAAACCTCAAGACGTTTCTGCATGTTAATTTATATGACGACATACCACTGATAAACATATTTCACCAATAATTATACGATAAAATGAAAGACCTGGCCAGGCGTTTTCCAGAGAACCCTTTATTAATACCAAAAGATTTGCAGCCGGATAATCCCGAATTGCAGATCATTAGTTTGCTTAATCCCGGTGTATTCCGTTTTCAAAACAAAACGTGGCTGTTGGTTAGGGTTGCTGAAGGAACAGTAGCAAAAGAGGGCTTTACCTATTTTCCGGTATTAAATTCAACAGGTAATACGGAAGTAATCGAAGTGCCGTTGAACGATCCTGATTTGATTGCCACTGATGCACGGGTTGTAAATTATAAGGGCTTGGATTATCTAACAACTCTTTCCCATCTCCGTTTACTATGCAGCGATGATGGTATTAAATTTTATGAACCCGGAGGCTACTCGCCCATTACCGGAAAAGGTTATCTGGAGCGTTTTGGAATAGAAGATTGCCGGGTAACACAAATTAATGACACCTATTATTTAACATACACGGCTGTGTCGGATAGCGGCGTAGGCGTTGGCATGCGTACTACCAAGGATTTTAAAAGCTACGAAAATGCCGGGATGATCCTGCCGCCGCATAATAAGGATTGCGCCATTTTTGAAGAAAAGATAAATGGTAAATTTTATTGCCTGCACCGGCCAAGCAGTAAAGAAATAGGCGGCAATTATATATGGCTTGCAGATTCTATTGACGGTATCCATTGGGGGAATCATCAGTGTATCATTAAAACACGCCCCGGTTTATGGGATAATGTGCGAGTTGGTGCAGGAGCAGCACCGATCAAAACTGAAAAGGGTTGGCTGGAGATCTATCATGGGGCAAACGAACAGCATCAATATTGCCTCGGTGCTTTTTTAATGGATCTTGATGACCCGGGTAAAGTTATTGGCCGCACAAGCGATCCAATCATGATACCGACTGAAACATATGAATTGAGTGGCTTTTTCGGCCATGTTGTTTTTACCAATGGGCATGTAGTTAATGGTGATGAGTTAACCATTTATTATGGGGCGGCAGATGAATTTGTATGTGGCGCAAAATTTTCAGTTTCAGAAATATTAGGGGCGCTTACTACCAACTGATCGTTATATCCTGGTTCCCATTAATCACAAATTCAATATGCCCTTCTTTAGTTTGTTTGCTCTTCAAAGTTGTATTAAATTTTGGCAATTTATCTTTTTGCTTTACGATCATCAACCTGCAGGTTAACCGCTCGCTGCCTGATACCTGAAAGGTGATCGTGCGGTTTTTCGCTTTGAAGCGGGATAGAGGATAGTCACAGTAAAGCATCCAGTCGTGATCAGGTATTTTAAAGTAATGGCGGGGTACAATACCAAAAGCATTACCTGCACCATACACTTCCTGGCCAACCTGGCCACATTTTTCCCAACCATCCTGCATATCTTCTAAGGCTATGTACAAGTCCGGATTAAGCTCGCCTATTTTGGCTTTATCGGCCAACATTTCACGGGGCAGCATTGGTGGATAATAGTACACAGCCCTGTCAACAAGGTGACGCATATATTCAGCTAATAATAATGAGATTGAAGCCGGTATGTCTATGCCGTCAGCCAGCATCAGATAATCGTGCAGCGCGCAAAAAACTTCCTGTTCTTCATACACTGCGGTATAAGGCGCATCATTTAGCGGGAACAGCGCAAAAAACGATGGGAAGTTTTTACCGTAACCATAGTTGCAATCCCACAGTTTTACATTTTTAAAGATTGTGGCAACACACAAGTAACTTAGGTCGAGAAAATCCTTGTCGCCTGTTTCCTTGTATAAACGCAGCATTGCCCCCGCACCAAAGGATGTATTATTAGCCTGGTAAAAAAGATTAAATCCCGAACCTATCAAAGTTTTGGCTGCCTTTTTTGCTTCTGTAAGATACTTTTCTTCCTTAGTTAGTTCCCACGCTTGCAGCATCACATGCGCGTACAAACCCGCAACATCTTTTTCACCACCTTTACCAGGAATAGTTTCAGCCTTTACAACTTCCAAGGTATCCATTTTATAAAACACTGGCCACTGGTATTTAAAGTGACGGGCAACCTTAATAGCAAAACCGATTGAATTAAGGAAGAGCTCTTCCGCGACTTTGTTTCCTTTTAAAGCCAGCCGCGATAAGTTTAATAAAGGATGATGCAGATACCAGGAGTCCATTACCAATGGTTTCTTTTGCTCTTCTTCACCCTCCAGTTTATCGGCTGCAAAGGGATGCCATCGCATAATAGTACCCAATTCTTTATTATAAAATGCAGGTAGTCCCTCCATAATCTTTTTCATTACTTCAAGTTCATGGCCTCCCCATTCAATATAATCCTGCAGGGGCAACAGTACTGCTAATTGAACCATGATTTCAGGAGGTGTGGCATAATCGCATGCATAGGCATTGAGATAACTATGACCACCCACCTGCGACCAGCATGCCGGGTTATGAATAAGATCATGAAGACCCTTGCCTAAAATTTCGGGCCACGGTTGATACTTGGTTTTCGCTACGTCGAGTTGGAGGTAAGCTGCAGCTAACAGATCAAGGTATTGCCTTGCCATTTCGCCTTCGCTTTTTATAACTGCTTCGTCAAATACGACATAAGCATCACTGATAATTACTTCTTTATTTTTTTGAAGTGGCTTTTTAATAGCCGGGGGTAATGCAAATCCAACCTCCGGCCAGTTACCACCAACCACATTTGAGCAAGACGTTTCTGTATCATCGCAATAAGAAGCCAAAGATGTCAGATTTTGGAAATACAACATGGCGCCTTCTTTTTTAGGAAGAAGCGCATATATAAGGCCGCTACGGATGTTTACCTGGTTTACTTTGATCTCACCACCTACCTGAGTAGATACAACATCACGCGGCCAATAAGGTATAAATATTTCGCCAGCGGGTTTTAAGGATGTTTTGTAATGAAGTACAGGATAACCGTCTTTAATAAAATCGATGAGCACAGTCGTTTCACCAATTGCAGAATCCAGTATAAATTTTACGCCATGTTCAGTTTTGCGCTGGCTTTTAATAGCAAAGTCTGCAACAGGTGTGTAGGCTGCCCGAAAAAATATACTCCCATTAAAAATCCATAAGGAATCAGGTATAAGAAAAACTTTGAAGTTGATATGGTCAATCTGTTCATTAAAACATGGTTCAGGATCATTGCCATTTATTAGGTTAGTTAATGAAATTGCCCAGGCCGAAATGTTTTCCATATGCTATTCAGATATAAAAAGTAAACCGTTAATAAATAAAACAGTTTTAATAATGCACTTTACCTTGGTCCTGTATTTGAATCTGACTTTCACGGGTATGATACCGCTGACTATTTTTAGTTGACCGTAGACTGGGTACGAGTCAGACATTGATCGGTTTAGCAGAACAACTGCATTAAAACGAAATGAAGCTCGTTCTGGATGGCGTCTTCAATCATGTCGGCCGTAATTTTTTTGCTTTTAAAGATCTAAAATTAAATAAGGATGTGTCTGTTTATAATGACTGGTTTGCGGCGTTGATTTTGAAGCGATAGTGTTTATAATGATGGATTTTATTGCCGATTGCAAGCCTTGTTCCGTAACCATTAACATCGATATACCGGATGGATCAGATTTATTGATAGTTTAAATCCTATATCTTATACGGCTGTTTTAAACGCCTCATTAACGATAGCCAACATTCCCGGTAACAATGCCGTGTTGTTAATAGCAGCCGATCCAGAGATTTTTTCAGATAGATGAACAATCTTTTTACCAATTCAACCTTTTTTCGCTGTTATTTATTATCGTTTGGATAACTTCTTAAGAAGTTTTTCATTTTTTATGGTTTTGCAATGCCGGCTTCTGCCTCACTTAACCTCAAAACCCTTTCAAGTTCTGTACCCGTGGAAAATAAAATAACAGGTATATTTTTATTCCGCTCATTAAATGTTCATTGCAAATGAATCATAATTAAAATAGTTCTCTGCAATTTATTGCACGATGTTAGCCCGAATTTTTAACTTTATTAAAAATTCTGCTGGTGTACTATGGCTAAAGAGATTAAGAATCAGATTAAAGTTGTAAAACAGTTTCCTGTTATCGGTATTGGCGCATCGGCAGGAGGATTGGAAGCCATGAAGCTGTTTCTCAGCGCACTTCCGGCAAGATCAGGTATGGCATATATTTTTGCTCAGCACTTGAGTGCCACGCATACCAGCATAATGCCGGAACTGCTGGAAAAAATATCGCCCGTTCCCGTTAAAGAAATTAGTCACCAGATGCAGATTGAAGTAGATCATCTGTACATTATGCCAAAAGAAGTAACTATTAAAGTTGCTGATAACAAATTTCTGTTAGAGGTGATTAATCGCAAAATAAAAAAACCGAATACCATAGATATCCTTTTTTCGTCTCTCGGAAGCGTTTACGAAAGCTTTGCCGTAGGCATTGTATTATCCGGTGCATTAAACGACGGAACGCTGGGCTTACAGGTAATTAAAACTTATGGCGGCATTACTTTTGCCCAAGATGAAGCTTCCGCAGGTTTTGAAAGTATGCCGCATAGTGCTATCAGCATGGGCGTTGTGGATTTTGTTTTGCCGCCTGCCCAGATCGCTGAAAAACTGATCGCCATAAACCAGCCTTTTCATGGATCTGCTGAATTGGAAGGAGAAGAAATTATCCCTCAGGAAGACGAGGACGTATTCCGGCAGATCCTGACCATAATGAGGGCCCGGCGAGGGGTGGATTTTCAATATTATAAGTCTAGTACATTAAAACGCCGTATCATCAGGCGCATGGCATTAAGTAAATCTGAGAAAACTGCCGATTATCTTTACCAGCTCCGTGAAAGTAAAGCAGAACAGGAAGCGCTTTACCATGATCTGCTGATTTCGGTTACCAATTTCTTCCGGGATCCGCCGGTATTTTCTACTATCTGTAATGAACTGCTGCCTGCGCTTATAAGCCAGAAAGAAAAAAAAGACGAGCCTTTAAGAATTTGGGTAGCCGGCTGTGCGACGGGTGAGGAAGCTTACACCCTGGCCATCTGCCTGCAGGAATATTTTGGCGATAATGCTGTTCCAATAAAACTTCAGATTTTCGCCACTGATATTTCTGAAATTGCTATTGCAAAAGCCCGTGCAGGCTTATATCGGCACAATGATCTTTCCGGCCTTAGCCCGGCGCGCATTGAAAAATATTTTACTAAGCTGGATGGCCACTACCAGGTACATAAATCAATTCGTGAAATGTGTGTTTTTGCATATCATAACCTGTTAAAAGATCCACCATTTTCTAAGATTGACCTGGTCAGCTGCCGGAATGTTTTAATTTATTTTGAACCGGTATTGCAAAAAAGGGCGATGACGACATTTCATTATGCTTTGAATAATGGAGGTTATCTGATGCTCGGAAAGTCGGAAACCATTGGTAATCAAACTGACATTTTTAGTCCTTATTTGGGATCAGAAAAAATATATCAGCGAAAAGGTCCTCCTGGCAGGTTCATGACCGTAACAACCACTTTAAACGAGGAAACATTCAGGCGACTGGATAGTGGGATTAAACACGATGAGGTAAAAAAAGATATTTTTAAACTCGCCGACGAAATTATGCTGGTAGGGTTTATGCCGCCTGGTGTAATGCTGAATGACAAGTACGATATCATACAATTCCGGGGAGATACGCAGCCATGGCTTAGCCCACCGCAGGGTAAGCCTAGCTTCAATATCTTAAAAATGGCACGTGACGGCCTCGCCTATGAACTTCGCAGTCTGTTAACACAGGCAAAGACCCATAACCTGACCATGCGGAAGTTTGGTTTTTTCTACACTTATCAGGAATTACAACATTTCGTCAATCTTCAGGTAGTCCCTATTAAAGACGGGGAAGAACAATTTTATCTTGTTGTATTTCAGGCAGCTTCTTCCACAGGTATTCAGCCATCTATGTTTGATATAGGTATGGATAAAGGGGTAACTGAATTTGATGCTGCACAATTGCGCATAGAACACTTGGAAAGAGAATTGATACAGTCAAGGGCAGACATGCGCGTGGTCAGCGACGAACAGGAAGCCGTTAATGAGGAATTACAAAGTACCAATGAAGAATTACTCTCCGGCAGCGAAGAACTGCAAAGCCTGAACGAGGAGCTGGAAACTTCGAAAGAGGAGCTCCAAAGTACCAACGAGGAAATCACGGTAATGAATACAGAATTACTGGATCGCAACGAACAGTTAAACAATGCCCGTCTTTACGGTGAAGGTATCGTTAACACGATTAGGGATCCTTTATTGATTCTTAATAATCAATTACAGGTTGTAAAGGCGACAGAAGGATTTTATAAAAAATTTAACGTATCGGAAAAAGATACAGAAGGCAAATACATCTATGAACTGGGTAACCACCAATGGGATATTCCCATCTTACGTACGCTTTTAGAAGGGGTACTGCCGCAAAAAAAGGAACTAAAGGATTTTGAGGTCAAGCATGATTTTCCTGTTTTAGGGGAAAAAATTATGCTGCTTAATGCCAGGAAACTTAATCGGGATCAGCACACCGAACTCATCTTGCTGGCTATAGAAGATATTACTAACGTATTAAAGATTCAAAAAACGCTGCCGGAGATAGAGGTTCTTAAACTCATTATTTCAACAGAAGGTGTAGGCACCTGGAGCTATGATCCAATAAGCAAAATGATCAGTTATGATAACGTTTGCGGAAAATTACTTGGGATTAGAGGGAAACAAATAAACCTTCAAAATTTCCTTGAAAAATTTAACCAGGAAGATCAGCAACATATTCAACAGTATTTTATATCGCCTTCGACGAAAAAAAGAAAACCAATTGAAGGCGTGTATAATATTCAGCAAGCAGGCCATAAAACCACTAACCTCAAAATAAACCTGTATTTTATGAATCAAGCACATAGTCTTTATTCAATATTAGGAACTATAAAAAGTCATGAAAAACAGTTATAGATTATAAGTAACAAATTGCCTCAACCGTTGTTACTTTAAGATGCCCGTGCAATTAGCAGTTATTTTTAATTTCCAGGCGTAATAGCTCTAAATTGTAAATATTTTAATTCTTGCACATGTCAGGTATTAACAAAGTCATGCTGATAGGGCATTTAGGCAAAACTCCGGAACTCCGCACTTTGGAAGATGAAATTGCAGTAACCTCTTTTCCGCTTGCCACATCTGAAATGATTACAAAAAGCGGAATTAGGTCAGAAATAACGGAATGGTATAACGTTGTAATGTGGCGCGGATTGGCGGAGGTAGCTTCAAGAATTTTGCAAAAAGGTCAGCTTGTCTATATAGAAGGAAAACTCACCACAAGAAAGTTTTCAGATAAAGAGGGGCATGCACATTATATTACCGAAATAATAGCCGAAAAATTCACTTTACTCGGTAGAAAATCTGATTTTGAAAATATTGATACTGAGCCTCACATTATAGCGCCTTAGAGTTTTACAAAACATCTCTAATCAATTTTACACTAAGCCCTTCAAGGCTTTAGTGTTTATTTGAGATTTGATACTTTTACTTCTGAATTGCGCTCTGGGATAAGATTGTTAACTCAAAAAGGAACGGTAATTTAATGTGGCTATCGTGTATGTGTTAACCATTAATGAAGAAAGGTGCGGATTCCTTGCCTACGCAAATTGCAGAATATCATATCGACTTTACCGCAGCAAAAGATACTGCGTATGGTAGACAATTATTTTATAAAAAACCAACGGTATATGCCGTTGGTTTTTATATCTTATTTATAATGCCCTTAGTTTACATATTCTTCTGCAATCAGATGGAAAAGATTGGCATTATCTACACACATATCCAACGTTTGTTCAACTAACAAAGCATATTGTTTGAAGTGCTTGTTTTTTGCAATCAGATTTAACATGCGGCCAGCTCCAAGTTGCAAATGTTCGATCACACCCATATAGAAAATGATGGACATATCGCTTTCGTAATTTTTACCATTCAGGAAAAGCACATTTCTGTAAGCCTCACTAATAATTGCATTCATGCCAAGACAATTATCAGTCATCGGCGCTTCGTCCAGCAGATCTAAAATCTCCTGTAAACTGAGCATTTGCTTGTTAGAGTCATCAAAATCCTCTGTTAACGCATTTTTTAAGGTGTCAAATGCCGCATGTTCCACTAATGCAGGAAGACTGGCAGTTAAATGCGTTTTCGCCGCATAAAGTAAGCTCAGCTGGCAAATAAAAACATTGCGTAAGGCGGCAGCATCCATATCGATGGTTTTAATGTTTCCCATTCGGTTATATATCCTCTATACAAATTGTCGTTATTAACAATTTACAGATCAAGGAACGAATATAATGCTTTAGGCCGGGTTAAGTGGCAGGGAAAAATAAAATGTGGAGCCTTGACCGTATTCGCTTTCAATCCAGATTTCTCCATCATGGCGACGGATGATTTCGGCGCTTAGATAAAGCCCGATACCAAAACCCGAAATATGCTGGGTCGTAGTGCTTTCTACCCGGTAATAACGGTCAAAAAGCTTTTTGAAATCTGTGCGCTTAACACCCATTCCGTAATCCTTAACGCTCACAATTACCATTGTATATTCAACGCGACAACTAATATCAATTAATTTTGATTTGGGAGAGTATTTTATTCCATTACTGAGCAGGTTAGAAATGACAGATCCGATTTTTTCCCTGTCGGCATTAATCAAAACAGTGCCACAAGTATCAAAATGGATCACATGATCCTTAGTTGTTAAAGCTGTTTCATGAATGATTTCTTCGATCAGCCCGTCAATTTCAAACTCTTCTTTTTCAATCAGGATTTTACCGGACTCAAGCCTGGAGATATTTAAAAAACCGCTGATCATTTTGCTCATCTTTTTGACCTGTACAATGGCCGAATCCATTGCTCCTGATAAAAATTTGTCCGGGCTGCTTTTTAGTTTAATGCCTGCCATCTGTACAATAGCAGTAAGTGTGGTCAGCGGTGTTTTCAGTTCGTGGCTAACCATACCGATGAAGTCATTTTTCCGGAGTTCATCCTCCTTCTGTTCGGTAATATCAAAAATAGTTCCTAATACACTAATAGCTTCACCATGGCTATCATAATAACCCATCCCCGTAGACCTTAACCATTTAGGCTTGCCCGAATCCATTGGATAAATTCGGTATTGAATATCGAATTGTGTGTGTGCTTTTACTGCATTAAATATTTCATTGAGTACCCGTTTTCGGTCATCTTCTGGAATCATTTCCGATGCTTCTATCAGGGTTGGATGCGTTCCGTCCGGTATGCCATGTATTAATCTTGAACGCTCGGAAAGGGTCATCGTGTCATCCTGGAGATAAGCATGCCATGTACCCATATTTGCCGTATCCATTGCCAGTTTTAAGGTATCGGCAGTACTCTTCAAATTTTTATCTGCCATTACTTTTTTGGTAACTTCCATTACAAAAACGAGAACGCCATCTACCTCATCTTTTTCGTTCCGGCGTGCCTGGTAGATAAAGTCGAAATATCGATCCATTACCGCACCATCGTCGGTAAGTGCCAGCGGGATCAGTAGCTCATTGCCTGTATAGGTTTGGCCTGATTTTAAAACTCCCTGCAGGATGTCCCAAATGGCAGAACCTTCAACTTCCGGAACAGCTTTTAATAAAGGTTTGCTTAACAGGTCACGACCAGGAAAAAGTTGTTGATATAAAGGGTTGATCAGCTCAAATACAAGTTCCGGCCCGTTCAGGATACAAATACCGGCGGGGGCTTCCATAAAAAAGCTTTTGAGCTTTTTTTGCTCGGTTCGTAACCGGGTTTCTGAGGCTAACAATTCCAGGTTAGCTTGTTCAACCTTTTGCCTTGCAGTTACCTGGGCGGTATTTTCTAACACCCAGATGGCTATTTTACAAACCTCTCCTTCAGCATTCAGGATAGGAGAATAGACAAACGTGACAAAGATATTTTCTGCCCTGCCATGGCGGATCAGCGTAAGCTCTACTTCATTTGCGTTAAATGGTTGTTTGCTTGTAATCACCCCGGCGAGAGCCGTCTCATAATAAGCACGGGCTTCGGGGAAAGCATCCCAATAAAAATGGCCGTGTATTGACTCATATGGCCTGCCAGCGACTTCCAGAAATTTATCATTGACAATTTCTGCGATCAGCGCAGGTGCATCAAGAATACAAATTCCGATAGGCGCGTTCAATACTGCATTTTCTAAACTCTGGTCGCTTGTGAACATCATGTTTTAATTGGGCTGTAGCACATAAACTAGAGTAACTGAAAAATATAAAAATAGTTTAAATTACAAATAATAATATTTTGTGCCCAATTATATCGATGTTAACCTATTTCAATAAATAGTTTTCAATAAATTTCTAATCATTGTTGGCTATTACTTATCAGCTAAAGTGTCTTCTATACATCGTACATATATTGAAATTTTGACAGTGCCCCCAATGAAAAAATTTCAGATTTTATGAAGTTTTTCAGGCAAATTAAACTTGGCATTTGCCTTGAATAAAATATAACTTTATCGGTTTCACTTAGCGCTTCCGCATAAGAGGAAGACACATGAATGGGTTTGTGCTGTTCGCGAATTCTTCGTCTGTCATATCTATAAATTGCTAAATATTATTACACTTCTTATCGTGAAATAAATTGTTCACTCAAACGGCCTCGTCCGACTTGTTATGCGCCGGTGGATGAGCTATCGCGTCCGCATATTCCTGAAGTTTGGCTTTGTCGCTCTTCGGCTGTTTAGGATTTGAATGTTGCAAATAGTCAGCATGATGGGCTTCCCCGGGCTCTGCCTGCTTTCCGCTGATCGCATCAGCGATGCGGTTGATATGTCCGGTTAATTCTTTACGTATCTCACCGCCGCTTTCGGTTAGGAATAAGTATGCTACGGTACCTGCTATAGCCGTACCCGCCAAAATGCCGGCGATCAGCGCTTTATGGTCGTTTTTTTCAAATGGGTTTTTCATGAATTTTTTCTTGAGGAACAAACAGGTGGTGATTTGGTTTATAAAAAGTTTAAATGCGATAAATTTAACATAATTTGTATACCGCATGGATAATTAGACTTTCACTAATACAAATTTTGCTGGTTCTACAGTTATAAGGAAATGGATCTTGATAAATTCATTAGCCAATATCCCAGCAAACGCTTTATCAGCAGCA